>UMBI01025231.1_pt1 | contig 11479 bp, 10 predicted proteins | sample 1963911 | NCBI WGS metagenome assembly UMBI01 (sample SAMEA4835936, study PRJEB28245) | human gut metagenome | biome: gut microbiome; material: fecal sample | place: Denmark | collected 2008
AGTTTACGATATCATCCAGTTTTGCCGCAGTTCTGCCAAAATACAGATATCTGTCATTCTTATATCCTACCATGGAATCCATGGTATTGACAGCTTTGTAGAAAAATCCAAGGATCGGACCGCCGATTGCTGTGAAGATCATCGGTGCGATCACGCCATCCGAAGTATTCTCTGCCACAGTCTCGATCGCAGCCTTTGCAACGCCTGTCTCATCCAGACATTCCGTGTCTCTGCCAACGATCATGGATACCGCTTTCCGTGACGCCGCAATATCCCCTTTTTTCAGTTCCTGATAGACTTTCATGCTCTCCACCTTCAGGCATTTCGTGGCAAGGATCTGGTAGGTCATAATGCTCTCGATCACAGCACCAAGATAAGGATGCAGTCTGTATGCGCCAAGTAAAAGCACAGCTGTCACAAACACCGTACTGCTCAAAACTGCAAGTACAAGCAGCATTCCCCTCCTTTGTTCCTGCTCCGGTGTGGTATGTTTTTCTTCTGTTTTGCTGCCGAGAAGTCTCTTTTCCAGAAAACTGATCCAGTTTCCAATCAGACGGATCGGATGCGGCAGCCAGTAAGGATCTCCAAGCAGCAGATCCATGAGAAATCCCGCCAGCATGGAAGCAATATGATAAATCATGATTTAATTTCCTTTCTTATCTATTGTAAATGTTCACTTTTTAAGTCCTCACATCCTATCTTAGTCAGACTTGTTATCTTCCATCTGCCCTGGATCCATTCCAACACAGTTTCATATCCTTCCCCGTTTTTCACCTGAAAATCAAAATATTCCCCTCCGGTAAGACTGCTTAACACCGCCATGATCGTACCGCCATGCACTACGGCCACGACTGGGATTTCTGTTCCACGATCACTGTTCAGATATCGCGGATCTGTGTCGTTTTGTATTCCGGTGTTCTTTTCTGATCTTTTTAAAATATCAGACATCATCCGGTCAAAACCTTCCATGGAACGCCGGATAAACTGCTCTCTTGACTCTCCGCCGGGAAATGGCAGTGTTCCATTGCTGTCAATCCATTTCTGGTAGTCGGGATTGTCCTTCAATTCCTCATAATTTTTTCCCTCAAACTGTCCGAAATCCATCTCTTTCCATTCCGGAATCAGAACCGGCTTTCTCCTAAAAAGAATTTCCGCAGTCTGAACACAGCGTTTCATCGGAGATGCATATAAAAATTCCGGGGCATTGAAAAACGATTTCTTCTTTTTTTCCTGTAAAAAGCGGATTCCTTTTTCAGACAACGGTTCATCTGTTTTTCCAAGATAACGGTGTTCTCCGTTCGCCTGTGTCATGCCATGTCTGATCCATGTGATTTTTACTTTTATTTTATCTTCTGTCCCATTCCACATATGATGCGCTCCACTGTCTCCGCTTCCTCTGCAAGCCGGATCAATAATCTGCCGACACGTTCCCTGTATTCCCGCTCCTGCTTCTCCATCGGCACAATGCCGTTGCCGATCTCGTCGCAGATAAAGATACAATCCGGGTGTTCCTTATAATATTGCAGCACGATCTCTTCCGCCGGTTTTCCCTCCTGTAAAAGCTGTTTCACCCAGAGATGCAGGTCATTTACAACAGGCACCTCCTGCCCTTTCAGTTTTTCCTGCACATAGGCAAGCTTGCCCTGCGCATATCCTCCGATATATAATTGCATGCTTTTTCTCCCCTTCTGCCGAATACTATTTTAAAAGTTACAAGAAATATCCGGCCACCGCAACCGCAGCTGCCGCAGCCGCCTCACAGACTGTCACAAAAAATCCGGCAGTGTCACCTGTGATACCACCAAGCTCTTTGTAACTTTTCTTTTTAAAATAAAAGAAACTGAGCAGCACTGCCCCGATTGCCGCGGCTCCATACCATCCGGATACGAGCAGCATAAATACCACACAAAGCACTGTCTGAAAATATAAGGCTGCTTTTACCCTGACTTTCTGTGCACTGGAAGCAAAGGTATACAAAAGCCCCTCTTTTTTTGCCGGCTGCAATGTCATAACTGCAATCCCACTAAAGCATCTCGCCAGAAAAAATACGGCTGCAAGCGCAGACACTGCCTTTTGGGTATGTATTTCTGAAATTGCTGCGATATCGATCATATAATAAAGAGCCAGCATGATCGCCGCAAATGCACCGATATGGGAATCTTTTAAAATCTCCAGCTTTTTTTCCCGGCTCTGGTACGAATGAAATGCGTCCATCGTGTCCATGTACCCATCCACATGAAATCCACCGGAGATCATTAACGGAATTGCCGCACCGATCAGTGCATAGCAGACATTTCCTACCGCAAATTTCTCACATAACACCGCCCATCCGAAAAAAAACAGTCCGATCACCCCACCGATCCACGGAAAAAAGCACATCATATACTCCATGTCCTCTTCCTTCCACTCGAACTGCGGCACGGGGATTTTAGAATAAATGGAAAATGCGATTGCCATCGCTTTTAATAATTTCATAACTTCATCCTTTCAGCTCCACCGGAATTCCAACCACGACCTCTGCCACCCGGTCTGCCAGATGCGCAAGTGCTGCATTGATCCTGCCAAGTGCTCTCAAATACTCCATCGTTCCGGCGTCATAGATTACACCATCCTCAAATACATTGTTCGTGACGATCACAAGGTTGTCGAGTTTCTGTGAAAGAGTCTGTATCTCAGATACAATTTTTTCAACTACTTCCTCCTCGGATTTCATGCCGTCTTTCGTGAACATTTCATTTGCTGTGAGATTTGACATGCACTCAAGCAGCGCCGATTTCTTTTCTGAGCTGCCCTGCCCTTTCCTCTCTGCTTCCTGCCGGTATTGCGCCTGCTCTGCTTCTCCTGCACATGCAAACCGGATTTTTCCTACATTCATCGGGCTTTCGATCGTAAGAAACCCTTTTCCTGCCCGCAGTTTCCGATGCCGCTCTACTTTTTTTTCGCCCTCTGCATCATAAATCTGCATGGTTGCAATATAATATCTGATTCCTTCGCAGGAAGACAGCAGGCTTTCTGCATATGCAGATTTTCCACTGCCGCTTCCCCCTGTCACCAATGTGATCATCCTGATAACTGCACCTTTCTGTCACATGTAAAAAATATGTTCACACTGACTTTATCAAAACCTGTGATACTCCTCAATTTTAAAATCGCCAAAAGTAGCCCCTGTCTCATATAAACTCATGGCAATATCTAACAAGGAAAACATCATGACTGCCCCGGTTCCCTCTCCTAATGCAAGTCCTGCATCAATGACCGGATAAAGCCCAAGTTCTCTCATCAGAAGCTCCGAAGCCGGTTCCTTTCCTTTGTGGGAGGGAATGATAAATTCTTTTGTTCCCGGACAAAGCCTCTCTGCTGTAAGCGCTGCCACCGCACTGATGACACCGTCTGCCACGATCGGCATATGGTATTTTGCACCACCTAAAAACACACCGCAAAGTCCTGCGATATCCAGCCCGCCGACTGAGCATAAAATACGCATCGGCTCAGTCTCTCTCAACTGATATTTTTCCAGTGCCGCTGCGATCACCTGTCTTTTTCTGGCAAGCCCTTCATCACTTAATCCGGCGCCCCGTCCTGCCACGATCTCCGGCGGAACGGAAATCAGAGCTGCTGCCATCGCCGCACTTGTCGTCGTATTGCCAATTCCCATCTCTCCGGTGCCAAGCAGCGTATATCCGGCTTCTTTGCACTCTTTTACAAGTTCCATCCCAACCCGGACCGCCTGCATGGCTTCTCTCTCTGACATCGCAGGTTTTAGCAGAAAATCATTTGTGCCTTTTTTTACTTTTCTGCTGATGACTCCCGGAAAAATCCGGTCGGTGTTCACACCGATATCCACCGGAAAAATCTCTGCGCCAACAGCTTTCGCCATTTTGCAGACCGAAGTATTTCTTTTTCCGAGATTCTCTGTCACCGCTGCCGTGATCTCCTGCCCGGACTGGCTGATGCCTTCCGCCACAACGCCATTATCTGCGCACATGACGATCACTGCTTTTTTCGCAATATCAATCTCTGGCGACCCAAGGATTGCCCCGATCCTTGCAAGAAGTTCCTCAAACTCCCCCAGACCATCCAGCGGTTTTGCCACACAGTCCCAGTTTGCTTTGATTTCCTGCCCGATTTTTTTATCCGGTTCCTCTATTTTAAATTCCATTATTTTTCCTCTTTATGCACTGCGCATTTTCGTTACTGTTCACTCGTACCTCGTTCCAGTAACAACATTTCTGTTTTAAATCGCAGCTTCCCGCAGCATCGCATACACTGCTTCCATATCCATGGATTCCCGCAGACCGTCTGCAAGTTTATCATACTGCATCTGCTTAAACTGCCCGTAACTTATCATCTGCCCGGTATCCAGCACCACACCCTTCCGTTCAGCCAGGATACCAACCAATGTCTCTGCCAGCGTTCCCTCGTCAAAAATGCCATGAACATATGTTCCGTATACGTTACCGGAAAAGATTCCGTCGTATTTTACACTGCCATCTGCTTCGTTTTGTATTCTGCACATGTAACGCTTCTCATTACCTCTGCTTTCCGGATCTATGACACACTCACTGTCTACGATGCTTCCACCGTCTGCGGTGCTTCTATTATCCGCGTTACTTCGACTGTATCCGGTACTGCCCATGTGGATCTCGTATCCGCGCACGCTCTTTCCGGAAAGTCCGGAGAGTGCTCCGGAAATTTCTCCAAAAGTTCCCGTTACCTGTGTTCTTGTTTTTTCCTGCTTCAGCTCCGTCGCAGCCGGAAGCAGTCCCATACCTTTCATGCTTCCACCGTTTTCCACCTGATATGGATCACGGATCGTCTCACCCAGCATCTGATATCCGCCACAGATCCCAAAAACAATGGTATCCTGCGCTTTCTTTTTGATCAGCGCCTCCAGACCATTTTCCCGCATCCATTTCAGATCGGCCATTGTATTTTTACTGCCCGGGAGCACTATCATGTCCGGGTGGTGTAAGTCTCTCACACTGTCCACATAGCGCACGGAAACCTGCCCGATCTGCTCTAAGACAGACAGATCCGTAAAATTGGAAATTCTTGGATAACGGATGACTGCAATATCGATCAGGCCTTCCTCCCTGCGGTCAAATCTGCTGCTTAAGCTGTCCTCGTCATCAATGGACAGCTCCATATAAGGCACAACGCCCACGACCGGCACATGTCCCCGCTCCTCCAGCATCACAACGCCCGGATCTAATATAGTTTTATCCCCACGGAATTTATTGATGATGAGCCCTTTTACACGTTCCTTTTCCGGTTCCTCGAGCAGCATCAGCGTTCCGAGAAGCTGTGCAAACACGCCGCCCCGGTCAATGTCTCCCACAAGAAGCACCGGTGCATCCAGAAGCTCTGCCAATCCCATATTGACAATGTCATTCTCCCTCAGATTGATCTCTGCCGGACTACCTGCGCCTTCGATCACGATAATGTCGTTATCTCTTTCTAACTCCCGGAATGCCTTTTTGATCTCCGGGATCAACTGTTTTTTATACACAAAATAATCTCTGGCGCTCATATTCCCAAGCACTTCACCATTCACGATCACCTGTGAGCCGACATGTGTGGTCGGTTTTAACAGAATCGGATTCATTGCAGCTACCGGCTCCACCCCTGCTGCCTCCGCCTGCATCACCTGTGCGCGTCCCATCTCAAGCCCTTCTTTTGTGATAAAAGAATTCAGTGCCATATTCTGGGATTTAAAAGGTGCCACCCGGTATCCGTCCTGTTTGAAAATCCTGCAGAGTCCTGCCACGATCAGGCTCTTTCCTGCGTTTGACATCGTGCCCTGCACCATGATCACTTTTGCCATAATTCTATCTCCATTCCACAGTCTTCTGCCTCCTGCAAAAGCTGTCTGTTAAGCACATTCTGTGATCCAAATACCGTCTGGCAGCAGATCACCTTTCTGCATGCGCACATCACCTGTTTTGCCGCCTCATAATGTTGCCTCTCAAAGTCCTGATACGCCTCCGCAGCGATCACCTGCACCGCAAGCGCTTCTGCCGCCGGATAATCAATATCATTTTTTCCTAAGATCCCCACTGCAAATGGAATCCCATTTCTCTGAAGCTGCCGGAACAGGAAACTTCCCGTACCATTTCCGGCGATCACAAATACCTCCGGTATGCCCCCGCATTTTTTCAGTTCCACGCAACCGCTTTTCTCCTGAAACGTTCCGTCCGTGATCTCATAAAGCTGATCGACAAATCCATCGGTAAAGACTTCCTCCGGCGTGCCGTAATGCTCAATGTTTTCCCCTTTGACGCATACAATTTTGTCCGACACACGCTCTGCAAGATCAAGTTCATGCAGCGACATGAGAACACCAATTTTTTTCTTCCGTGTCATCTCCTGCAGCATGGATAAAAATTCGAGTTTGTACTTTACATCCAGATAAGATGTCGGCTCATCAAGGATCAGAATCTCCGGCTCCTGACACAGCGCCTTTGCAAGCAGTACACGCTGTTTCTGCCCATCACTCAGACTCATAAAATTGCGTTCTTTTAACGGTGAGATGCGGATCTGTTCCATGCACTGCGCCACCACCGCCTCATCTTTTGGTGTCAGGATGCCAAGTCCTCCAGTATACGGATATCTCCCCATCGCCACAACGTCTGCCACTGTCATCAGCTCCGGTGTGATGCGCTCTGTGAAAACAATGGACATTTTCTTCGCCAGTTCTTTTTCCGGCAGTTCACACAGCCTGGTGTTTTCCACATAAACACTGCCGCAGATCTCCTGCAGCTGCTTTGCGATAGTCTTTAAAATAGTGGATTTTCCTGCCCCGTTTGGTCCGATCAATGTCACGATCTCTCCCCTTTTCAGAGAAATCCCTATCTCCTTTATCAGTTCTTTTCCGTGATATCCAACGGACAGTCCGTCCGTGTGTAAAAGTTCCCGTTCTTCCATTCCGTTCCTCATTTTCCATTGTCAAGATATTTCATTACCTACCGAATGCCTGGATGCATGCTTCTCACAATTTCAATTTTTCTTCCTTAGTACCGCTCCTGTCGCTGCTTCAACATAACTGCGATCATTACCGGTGCGCCAAAAATCGCTGTCACGGTACTGATACTCATCTCCGTCGGTGCAAACACCATCCGCGCCAGAAGATCACAGAACATGCAGAATACTGCCCCACCTATAAAACATGCCGGTATCATGATGATCGGTTTTGCCGTCCGGAATAACCGCTTTACCATCTGCGGCACCGCGATCCCGACAAACGACACAGGTCCCGCAAACGCTGTTACCACTGCGGATAAGATGCTCGATAAGATCACGAGCAGTACGCGGAACATTTTGATATTGACACCCATATTTTTTGCATAAGTCTCTCCTAACTGGTACGCTTCCATCGGTTTTGACAAAAAGAATGTCAAAATGCCGGTAACGGCTACAACAAACACGATTGTTTTCACATTCTCCCATGTGATACCGGAAAAGCTTCCCATCGACCAGTTATGAAGATTCACAATGTCGGAATCCTCTGCAAACGTCACAAGAAAATCTGTGACTGCGGAACAGATATAGCCGATCATCACTCCGATCAGCACTAAAAATGACATATTCTGAACTCTCGGTGACATCAGAAGCACACAAAACATTGACAGCATAGATCCTGCGAACGCCGCCACGATCAGATCCACAGAAGATAATGTTCTGGAATATCTTAAGAACACGATCATCACGACCGCCACAAATAATTTTGCCCCGGAAGAAATACCAAGAACAAACGGTCCTGCGATCGGATTATGAAAAAAAGTCTGCAGCAGATACCCGGACAATGCCAATGCACCGCCGAGCAGGATTGCAGCAAATGTTCTCGGAATGCGGATCTGGAACAGAATAGCTGCATAAAGTTCATCCTGCTCCCCTCGGAACTGTCTCAAGATGTCCGAGATTGAAATCTGCACACTTCCGGCACATACACTGACGATAAAAAAGAGTACTGATAATGTGATCAGAATGACAAAACAGACCGTATATCTTATTTTTCTATTTGAGCTTATACATGTAGGTAAGTTCATCCGTATCCTCCGAGGTCAGCATCTCATGAAAATCATGGATAATGCTTCCGGTATCCATTGTATCCTGATAAAGGTTTTTCCCGATACACCATACGTTTCCGTCTTTGACTGCCTTAAAATCTGCAAAAAGACTGTTTTTTGCCAGTAAATCATCAACCGTTGTCAGATTGCCGTCAATCGTGCTGTTATAGACGAGATAATCTGCGTCTTTCGCCTGCGCATAGAATTCTTCCATCTGCATATTGACACTGGAAGCTGCGTTATCTTCCCCCTTTAAATTCCGGAACACATACTCCCCACCGGCAATGTCTATCATTTTCGGAACATAGTCATTGCTCTTTCGCACACTGACCGTTCCCGCTGTTGTAACATAAAAAAATGCAACCGTCTTTCCGGTCGTTTCCACATCGGAAAGTTCCTGTACATACTGTTTCTGTTCCTCAAATGCGCTCACCGCCGCATCCTCATTTCCGGTCAGCACTCCATAAAGCTTTACCCACTCGGTTCTGCCGAGCGGATCAGACTCATAGCTGGAATGATCGACTAAAACCGGAATGCCAAACGATTCCAGATTCTCCTTTACCTCCGGTGAATGCCCGATCATCGTTGACTCAATAGCAAGCCCGCACTCTTTCGAACAGATCAGTTCATAATCAGGTGCATTATACTTTCCGGCATATACGATCTGCCCGCTCTCCATTGCCGCCTTTGCCTCCGGGATCTCCCATTTTTCCTCAGGCAGTCCGGACAGGCAGATGTGATCCAGTGCACCGATACTGCAAAACATATCCATAGTCGCCGAGGCAACCAGATAAATATTGGACACCGGGACATTTAAGACTGTGATCCCATTCTCTAAATCCTCCGGTACCTGTTCCCCTTCGGTATTCAGCAAAAATCTGCTTCCATCCGATATGGAAATCAGTGTAAAACCGTTCTCATAATAATCCACTGCAAACTCTGTGGCATAATCTAAATCCATGCTCTTTTCATAAGTCAGCTCACTGCTGATCTCATGATCCCCACTCTTCCAGGAGGTCTGGCTGTCTCCACAGCCCGATATCTGGATGCAGGCAAAAAGCAATACACACCACAGACCGATTTTTTTTATCTGCTTCATTCTTTTTTTCCTTTTCTCTTCCGATGTATCTGCCACGCTGTGATACTTACTGCGATCACGGCTGCGACGTAGACAACTGCGATCACTTCCATCGGTTTTTTCCCGGCGTTTGCAATGGAAGCACTGTCGAGCAGAATCGTATATTCAATCTCATGCGGCACGCTCATGGCTGTCGTATCTGCCGTTACCGGCACTTCTTTGTCAAAAGCAGTCACAGGCAGTTCGAAAACAGAATTGCCCTCTGTATTGACCGGAAGATAAGTCTCTCCGTCCATCGTCATATAGTCATAATTAGGGCTGCTCCACTCGATCTCGATGACGGCCTTCTCATCCTGCACCTGCAGAATTGCCGGTGATGTGACAGACGCCCTGCCGCTTCCCCCTGTCAGCTGCACTTCAATCTCATACTCTCCATCCGGGAGATCAACCTGTATTCCTTTTTCCCATACTTCGGTTCCGTTTCCGTTGCTTTGCATTCTGTTTTTCTCTCTTTCCTGTTCGACGGTCTGTTCCAGATGATGTTCTATGGAGTCCTTCTGCCTGAATAGAACAAAGAGTTGCTTCGCAACTCTTTGCGCGCTGATGCGCGCAAGCTTTAGCTTGCATAATTCTTCTGCGCATCAGTCGCATCCTCGCGGAGCGTTTTTATTACATAGGAAGTAATTTCCTATGTAATGAAAAAAGCGTCTCTTTTTCACAAAAGAAACGCTGCACTCAAATCACAATATAAAATTTTTCCTGTCCTATCTTACAAAAATGATCTAAAAACAGGTCAAATTTTCTCATCCGTACAGCCAGTTACTCGTGGCGTGGAAACATTTTTGTTTCCCGTACAACAATCAGGCAGGTCTCCTGACTTACAGATCATCATGCATTGCCCTCTTCCCAGCTGCCCAGTGAGTTTTTGGCATGCACTCCCTAAATACAGTGACGAGTTCGTACAGGATTCGCACCTGTTTCCCTTTTCACCAGATCCGGCAGAGTGAGGTCACCCTGCCTATCTGACACCTGTTTGTTTCATTATCAAGTTCGTTTGAACTATAACATATGCTTTAAAAAATATCAATCGTTTTCCAAAAACCTATTCAACACTGGCAAAACTATTCGCAGCGATCATCTTTTTCAATTGTGCGGCAGCCTCCTTAAATGGGTGTTTGCTGTCATAGATCAGACAGATATTCCGGGACGGTATCTTCTCACACAGGGGTATCTCTGACACCTCTCCCCTGTCAATCGCATCCTTTGCCATCGGTTTTGGTATAAAAGCCAGCCCCAGTCCGCTTCTTACCAGTGGAAGGATCTGATCCGCCGTTGCAGTCTCTGTATCCGGCTCAAAGTCCAGACCATAAGAAGCAAATAACTGCCTGTAAAACTGAAAGGTCACCGTCTCCTTTCCAAGACAGATGAGCGGATATTGCATAATCTCCTCAAATGTTGTTTGCTTTCCTGCCAGATGCCCGAACTCTGTTCCACCGATCAGTATTTCCTGATATGGATGAAGCATTGTCATGTGGAGCGGTGCATCCGCTTTTACAGGTGTGGAAACGACTGCAAAATCAACCGTTCCCCTTCTCACCGCTTCCACCGCCTGCGGTGTGGAATGATTGTAGATCTTCAGCCGGATTCCCGGGTATGTATTGTGAAACTCTTTTAACTTATCCAGAAGAAACAAATTTAACGCGGTCTCACTGGCTCCGATTGCAATACTCCCATGGGACAGTCCCACACATTCTGCCAGTTCCTCCTCTACCGTAAAAAGCTGTTCCATGGCCGCTGCTACATGTGTATACAGCTTTTCCCCTTCCGTAGTCAGAAAAACTCCACGGTTCGTCCGCACTAGAAGCGTACAATGAAGCTGCTGTTCCAGACAGTTCATTGCCCTTGTCACATTCGGCTGGCTGTTTCCCAACACCCTTGCAGCCCTCGTAAAATTATTGTATTTCGCAACGTAATAAAAAATTTTATAATACTCAAAATTCACATCCATAGCTCGCCCTCAATCATATCAAATTATTATTTCTGCTATATCAATTATAGCTTTCACATATTTCTATTTCAATAGTATAATTTTAGCGAAAAAAAGAAAAGGAAGCGATTCATTTATGGCAGAAAAAACCATTTTTCCACGCGAAGAAAAAGCAGATGTTTTATTCAACAAAATATTAAATGATCCATGGGCATGTGAAAAACTCCAGGGGACTTTCTGCAATTCCCTGTTTTGCAACGAGGATAACAATTTTCCATTATCTCCCGCTGAATTTTCCCAGGCACTTTTTAATGCTTATCACAACAGAGATCTGTCAGCTTTTCTTAT
>UMBI01022103.1_pt1 | contig 11466 bp, 10 predicted proteins | sample 1963911 | NCBI WGS metagenome assembly UMBI01 (sample SAMEA4835936, study PRJEB28245) | human gut metagenome | biome: gut microbiome; material: fecal sample | place: Denmark | collected 2008
TCTTAGAGGGTATGATGATATAATATTTCAGGTGTTTATTTGTTAATTATCTTACCACAACGCAATCTTGCCTGCAATACCCAAATCAAGAGTGGCAGTTGCAATACCCAAAGCTTGGAAGACACGACTCATTGTTGGCAATGTGATAACACTTGTGCCTTTTTCCAACTTTGAAATCTGAGCACGCTGCACCCCGATACGTTCACCAAGTTGTTCTTGCGTGAGGTTTTGCGCCAATCGAGCCTTACGTATGGCTTCGCCTACAATATAGGCGTTCACATCTTCTTTGAGTTTGGTTTCCATTGCTTCACGCTCTGGTGTACCTCTTTTACCCCAAAGTTTATCTTTCATATTGTCTGCTGGTATCAATTTCATCTGTGCCATAATGCTATTTCTTTTTATTATTAAAGTACTCTTTTCTTATCTCTTCTGCTTTGGCAATCTCCTTTAGAGGTGTTTTCTGAGTTTTCTTGACTATGCCATGTGTGGCAATAACCAAAGTCTCTTGCTCAGTGTCCCAAAAGGAGAAAAGCCTGTAGCAGATACCGTTGTAGAGAGTGCGAAACTCCCATATCTCAGTATTCTCCAGTTTCTTGAAGATGTCAACTTTCATCACTCCTTCCTCAACCTTGAAGATGTTGTAGTATATCTTCTGCTGAGCTTTGAATGGCTGCGCATCCAAAAAGGCTTGTGCTTCTTCCGTCAACACCACTTTTAGCTTGTTGATGCCCATTTTGTTTTAAATTATGGTACAAAGATAATGATTTGTTTCCAAACAACGATACAAAATTCGGTTTTTCATCTCTATCAGCCCCACTTTTAACACTCTCACTACTTGTTAGTATCAGATATGTAACTTGCTCACTCTTTTATTTCCCTAAATTTGAAGATTCAAAAATAGGGAAGAGGAAAATGTGTATGTGGAAAGTTACGGAGAATACGAACAATATCCGTAATATCTGGCATTTTTGAGTTGTCCACTATTAAAATGTGTTCACCGTCATTCGTTCATGAACCTGTATTTATACCAATTATATATCGATTATCAAACACTTAAACCCAGTCTTGTGTTATTCAGAGGAGATTAATGCGTTTATGCCTCCTTGATTAACAATCATAAGAACTTGCTTTGTCTAATTTAAAACAAAGCAAGTTCTTATACTCCTTATTTTAACTTATAGTGAGAAGCCTCTTGGCTCTTTTCTTTTCACAGAATTCCCCAATCCCACTTTTTGTGTTCCGTCCCAATTCGTAAGTTGGTCGGCGCAGCCATTGGAGCCACCAAGCGAAACGTATGTGTCTGCACTACATGACATATGGTCAACAAAAGCGAGAAAGTTGTCAATGGCGTTGTCTGTGAATTGAACTTCATTCGTGGCGAAGAGTTTTGTCCAGCTGGTGACACATTCTTGCTTGAAGTCTGTAAAACCTTTCCACGACATACCAGATAAGAAACTTTTTGCTGCCGATTCTATACAGGCTTTAGAGTCCAATCCAATATTATACTTTACAGCAGATGCCATAATGCCATAGTATATGGAAGCCGATTCTTTCTCGTTGAAGTTGACTCTATCTGTTTTTGCAAAGGATGATAAAGCTTCATGTCCCTCATGTATGAACTTGTCAAGCACTCCTATGTATCTATTTTGCCGAGCCATGCTTTCACGTTTGGCTTCGGCTTCTTGCCGAGCCTTTTCTTTTGCATCTTCCTCCTTACGTGCTTCCACTCTGTGCCAAGCCTCTGCCATTTCTGGTTCTTGCCATATGGCATTCCAACGAGCCTTCAAATCATTGTACATTTCCATAAGTGTAGTATTATAACTTTTGGCACTGGCGAGTTCTTCCTTCGCACAGACAAGTTGAGTAGTCACTCGCTCCACAGCCTTCTCGTCAAGTTGAGAGATGCGTTGTTTGACAATGTTGTTTTCTGCCTTTAGCGCATCATTCTCGGCACGAAGCGACTTGTTCTCCTCTATCTGCTTATTGAGGTTCTGCATATAGTAAGTGTATGTCTTGTTGACAGACTTGCGTACATCTTCATTCTGCTTGTCACGTTCTGCATTAACGGCTGCTACAAGAGCCTTGATTGCAGCGTAGATATTAGACACACGCTCCTCACGCCACGCCTTTTGTCCGATAATAGTAGGAATCGGAATGGCAAGTTCTTTCTTTACGGCATTCATCGCTTCTTGAACAGGAGCCTTGATGTTGAGTAAAGGAATGGTCAGCTCCTTCTTGTCGATTGTGGCAAGCACTGCATATTTCTCCACTTTGTCAAGAGCTACTTTCGCCTGACGTTCCGCTTCAAGTACCACCTTGTTCTTATGCTTGCGTCCTCGCTTTTCTTCCTCTGAAAGTTCATCATAGGAGAAGCCTCTTGCCAAGCCATACTTATGCCCTACCTTGTTGTAATAGTCAGTATGCAGTTGGGAAAGGTATTGTGATTTGTCCTTTGCTCGCTCTCCCCACACTTTGGCATAAGAGACCCTTTCAACAACACCCTTTGCCGCTTCCGATTTTGTGTAGTTGTCACGTTCTTCTTTTGGAAGTGCTCTCCATTCCTTGGTAGAGAGAACCTTTTCTGGATTATCCTTGTGAATGTACTTGCTTCCGATGCGCCCACGTTTCCTTACTTGTTCAACAGGCACGGTCTGCACATGGGCATGGATGCTTGTCTCGTCACAATGCACATCAAAGCCGATGACATTCTCTTCTCCCCATTTCTCACATGCAAAGCGGTAGGTGTCCAATGCCCAGTCATAGATGCCTTTTTGCAATACAACCTTGCTGTGGTCAGCATTTGGATCTGACGTGTTGAGTTTCTGTTCACCAAAGGCAAGCCTGTTAAGCACATCATGGTCACCACTGAAGATGATGCCGACAGTGCAGTTCGGACTGTTCCTTGAAACTTGGTCGGGACGCTTGGCATCCATATATGGCTTGAAGCCAAGTTCATCAAGTCTGTGCTGCAAGCGTTCATGCAACGGCACAGACTGGGAACCAAGAGGCACAATCTTTCCACCCTTGACTATCTCAAAGTTGAGTCTCTTGCGTGAGTAGTTATAATGGTTGTTCTTGTCTATGTCTGCGTTTTTTAGTTGGTAACGCTTCTCGTCCCAACCTCTGCGTTCCGCCTCGTTGCCCACTTGGGACGAGAACGATTTCTTGTCTGTGCCTACATGGATGGCGGCACGTGGTATGTTTCTTTCCATAAGAATCTTGTTTGAGTTTGTAACATTGTTATAGTATGACTGGTGACAGGTCTCGGGCGGAGCCTGAGCATAATAGAAGGACTTTTTAAGTGAACAGCGTCAGCAGGTGAATCTAAAAGTCCCTATTATGTTTAGGACTTTTGTGAAAGTCCGTCACGCTGGGCGTGCTCGCAGATCCTTACCAACTCTGCTATGACTCTTCCACCAACACCAACCCAAGACAGTCTATCAGATGTTGGAGTGGCGGATGTTGCTTTATCAGCCTTTGTAGCGCCATCTGCGGTGTTTCCACCATCAGTAGGAAGTCTGCAATGTCAAGACCTTTGGTCTTTTGTTCATCGGTGGCATTGTCTTCCAAGATGTTGCTTATGACAACCCTTTTGCAAACAGATTGCAGCAATGGAATTTTTGATTTCCATTTGTCCGTTGCTCCAAGGTCAGGGAATAGAATGATGTCCCGACCTCCCAATACCTTGACAGCGATTTGGTTGAGACAGCCATGCATACCTCCAGTTGCCAGCCAGATGAAATTGGGGATGAAATGTGATGCGATTATGGCAGTTTTTTCGCTCTCGACAATAGCGACCGACATTGTGGGATGCTGTGCCAGCAAATGCTCACCAAAGAAACATTGGCACAAGTTGAAATCTGGAAGATGTAGAAAAGCATGCGCCCATCCAACATAAGAACGTGGCTCTTTCACACGATGTCCGTCTTTGGGATTATATAGCATGACCTTGCCAGTCCTCACTTTATCATCCTTGTCAACTTGCCAATAAATGGTTGAGCCTCCCCACTTATAGGATGTTCCGACATGATACATCTTCATCAGCCTTTCTGTCTCTTGTTCACCAAAGACCTTGGAAAGGTACTGGTATAACGGATTGATTCCGTAATGAGACAAGGAACGCTCCATAATAGCGTTGGCGATATAGGACATAGGCTTTTCTACGACTTTCGGTTGGATATTCCTTCTTGTCGGATATGGCAATTTGTCCTTAGACAGAAAGTCTGGATGCTCACGGAAATAGTCTTTAGGAGTATAGTGATACCCACAACTATGCTCATGGTCGCATTTGCCTACATTGTCAGGGAAGGATACTTCCCCCTCATCATCTATGTATCTTGTGAAACAACGCTTGCGCTCACAATTCGGGCATGTGTAACGATTACCCGATCTGTATTTCTCCAAGTGAAATCTATACTCGTTCATAATCGTAACTGAAATGAATTATTGGTGAATTTCAGCTTTCAGTTCTTTCATGTTTTCAGTTACGCACTTGTCAACTGAAAAACTGAAACAAATGAATACTGAAAACAGGTTGGTTTATGTTTCAGTTGCCTGTCCTGTTTCGAACTTTACTTTTTCGTAAAATCCTTTCTTTGCCTTTGTGATTAGTCCAGACTTCATAAGCTCCTTTATATAGTTCATCACAGTACGGTCTGTAACATGCAGATTCTCCATTCCTGTTTTTATGGCTGTTTTTGTGTCAAAACTGTCTTCCAACAGATACAGCAACTCCTTGGACATAGAATCACAGGTGTCTTCAGCAACAAAGGCTCGGCAGCGTTGATAGCAATTCTCACAGTATTCATTGAGTCGTAATGCTCCTTCTATGGAATCCACATCAATACTTTGCAGATGACTCTCGCCACAGGCGTATCTTAGAGCTTGGAGCAATAAGGCAATGCGTGCGACGTGGGTATTGTGCTTCATCACCCTCGTTTCAACATCTTCATCGTCCTCTATGGCATTGATGGCATCCACATTTCTGTTCCACCAACCAAAGAAAAGGGAGTGTGCGTCCTTGTCCATATAAAGGATATTTGGACAACATTCATTTGTGTCATTACACCTTGCATAGTCAAGTCCAAAGATTTTCCCGATGATGTCAGCCCATTTTCTTGAAGCCTCGCTCTGGCGCACATGGCCGTCTTCCTCATCCAGCCAGTGTGGAACTTTCTTGGATTTGGGATATACAACCAGAATACGGTCAAGAAAACCTGTATCCATGAATTTGGAAGCCATCAGTTCCTTCATTCGTTTGGTCTGTGTTGTACCGATGATGTTGACACATGGCTCTTCTACACGTTGTGGGCGGTCATTCTTGACACGTGTGTTCTCCAAGTGGCATCCGCTCCAGATGGAAAGTAGGCGTTCAAGCATGGGATTTTTCCCATACCTGTCTGTATTGGCAAGCAGTCCGAGAATTTCATCATAGTTGATGGCTATGCCACGCAAGTTGTTGTAATGCTCCAATACCAGAGCCTCCAATGTAAAGTCATCCAATGTGACCCTTTTCAGAATAGGCTTCTTCATTTCCTTGCTTCCGCTTTCCTTTGTTGCACATGCTGCCTCATATAGGTCAAGTTCATAGCAAAACTTGTCAAACAGCTTTCGTTCATACTCCCGAATTGGCTTGTATGCAAGCTGTAATGGTGGAGTTTTGCCCATGCCAGGTCTGCCAACCAATATGATATAAAGGGCGGCATTCGTGTCCCAATCCTGCTTAACGTGAATACGATAGGTATTGCCAAGAGCCGCTGATGCTGCCGACAGCATGGACATGGCGACATAATCCACCTTGAAATTGCCGTGCACCACCATGTCTATGATGATGGACTGCATTTTTTGTGGAAATACCTCAAGAGGGAAGCCTGAGTCCGCTAAAGACTCGGCTTCCATGTTGATTTTGTTACAGAGTTCAAGCGCATCCATGATATTACCAGTTTAAGGTTTTCGGCTTACGCTTGTTTCCTGCAAGAATGGCTGCATTCTCCTCCTCTGCTGTGAGAGGTACCGGATTCTTGCGGTTAGTCTCCAGCCACTTGTCAAGTTCATCTTGATAAAGGCAGTAACGCTTGCCCGGCTTGGTGGCAGGAATGCTGCCGTTTCTAAGTTTCATGTAGAGAGTTGCCATCGGCATTTTCAGGTATGCCGATGCTTCCTCCACACTCATAGGTATATGCGTGTTCGCCTTGTGTGGCTTGTTCTGTGATTGCAGACTGATGATCATCTGCTTCATGCCCACCACTTCGTCCCGAAGCTGAGCAACAACCATTGGAAGGTCGTTGAAAGTTAATTCCTTTGTCATATACAATTAATTTAAAAAAAACTGGGACAAAGGAACAGAATGATGCTTCCGTTACTGAGATTCGTGACAGTCATTTGTCATTCACGGGTGAATAACTCTAACAATGGGGATTATTCGGGATTTTCCTCCGTCACATCATGGAAATCATGTCTACCATTGTCTGGTTCGTCAATAGGAATGACATCATTGGAGCATGGTGCTTTCAGGTTCTTCAATGTGCTGTAGTCCAAGCCTTCAAACGGTTTGGGGAACAATGCCTTGATAAAAGCTATTCGCATTGCCATTGTGTAATCACGTTTACCCAAACGCTCTGCGATATTCCACACGAAGTGCCTTAAAGGAATATTCTCAACCGTCTCCTTGAAACGGTTTATTGCTGTCGGGGTATATTTGGTGTCGTTGCTCCATTCCTTGACAGCCTCAATTACCTTGTACAAATCTTCCTCATAAAGAAAACGTGACATTGTACGATGCACATAGTCAAGTACGGCTCTCGTTCGCTTTTCCTTTTCCTCCTGCGCTTCTTTTTCTTGTACCTCTACACACTTGGCATAGTCTTCATGGCTGTATTTTACTGGCTCTGTTTGTGGTGAAATTTGCTTTGGCTGTTCTTGTTCTGTTGCTGGCTCTGCTTCTACAACGTTTTTCTTTGTCTTGCTGTTGCTACCAATTGTCATCAGTTCATAGGGATAATTCACCATAGAAATGAATATCGCCCAAAGCAGGATGTTGCACCCTACAAAGATGATTGATTCGACAAACAGACTTTGGTGAAAGTCATTGCCTACATACATCGCCACGACAAGAGAGATGGCGAGAATTGCTGTACCAACAAAAGCGTAGATGGTACAATCTGAAGTTGTCTTGTTTTCTATCATTATTGTATTCGTTTTATTGTTATTCGTTCAAAAACTTCCACAAAGTTAGACGCAGAAGCATGTAAAAACCGCATTTACGTTCTCTGGTACTCTTTCTTTTACGCTTTATTAGCGTTCTAATATAATTTCAGACTCTGAATCATACTTTAAACTGCTCGTTAGTGCCAGTTGCTGCTTATTACTGACTACAAAGATAAGGATGAAGAAAAGGGAAATTTGCAGTTTCTCTTCAATATCAATAGAAATTGGAGTGTATTTGTCGAATTGGTTCTATCCACGACAGCAAATAGAACCAACAAAATGAGAAAAGGACTGCTGGAACATAATCTTTCCAACAGTCCTCAACAGATGAAGGTCTTTTTATTTCTTCAACGTAATGCAGCCAACTGAAGCACGTTTCTGAGCATCGGAAATCTTGACATACACCTCTGTCGTTGCCACATTCTTGTGACCGAGATAACGCTGCACTACGGCAATACTTGTTCCTGCGTCCAACTGGAGACAGGCAAAGCTGTGGCGTGAGCAATGATAGGAGATATGCTTGGTGATCCCTGCATCTTTCAGCCAATTTTTCAGCGGTGCCTGTGTCATGGAGTCTTTGAAATCAGGGAATACCTTGCCACGTTTATCTGGTGAATAGCCTATCAGTTCCAAGGCTTCCTCACTGATTGGGTTATGCACGATGTCCTTTGTCTTCTGCATTCGTGTAGTGACATACATCACACCATCGCTGCCGTATGGCTGTATTTCCTCCCAAGTGAGTTTCTTAATGTCGCTCTTTCGCAATGCCGTTAGACAAGAGAACAGGAAGGCTCGCTTCAAGGCAGGAGCAGAGCATGGTGTGGATGCCAAGCGGATAACCTCATCTTGTGAAAGATGCTCCTTGTCAGTCGGGATTGTCTCGATACGCTCCAAGAAACCGTTCGGGTTCTCCTTTATCTTGCGGTCACGATAGGCAGTGTGGATTGAAGCACGGAACGTTGACCAGTAGTTGGCTGCTGAGTTGATATGCAGCTTTCTGTTCTTATGCAGTCCCTGTGGTGCTGTCAGCAGATACTCACGAAATCTGTTGCACAAGTCCACGTTTATCTCACCGAAGGTACACTTGCCTTGCGTGAATGTACGAAAGTGCATATAGACGTGTTGCCACTTGGAGTTCTTCTTGTCTGCCAGTTTCTTGAAGTAGGCGAGGAAATCTCCTTTCATCTTCTCCTTGTCGAAGAAATCGTAACGCTCGTTGACGATAGCCTCAAAGCGACGGCAGCGTATCGCCTCGGCTCTTGCCGTAAGGTTGAGGTTGTACTTCTGTTCCGTCTGGTTCTTCGGCTTGGCATAGATGTAGATGCCAAGCGACTCATGGCGGATGACTTTCATCGTGCTCTCGTCACGATAGCCAGGATAATAGTCAAGATAATAGGACAGCATGCGTCCGTCCTTGATTTTGCGTGTACGCAATGATACGGTCTTGCAAATGTTGCTCATAACTGATATGTATTATTGATGATTATTCGTGGTGAAGTGTCTCTTCACGGCTGCAAAATAACTGAATGATGCTTCCGTGACTCCAATTATTCATAGTAACTGATGGATAATGCTGAAATCACTTGCTTTCACAGTCCTTTAGCAGCTCTTTCTGCCATTGCACGCTCCACATCCGTCTTCAAAAGCAGGTTCTTTACACCCACTTTTACCTTGCTGATATGATGCACTCTTACAATATGGCAGATATTGGCACTTGTCAGACCATACAACTGCTGCACTTGTTCTGTGGTATAATAGCTGTCATCGTTCATGAGGTCAGTCTTGCGAAGTTCTTCAAGATGCTCCTTTGAGTAATAGGTACGACCGTACTCACGTTTAGTGGGTATCTTATGTCGATATGTATATGCCCTAAGTGCAGACTTGCTCATACTGAAAGCATCCTCCACGTCATCAGCTGTCACCCATACCGTGATGCTGTTGAGGTCAACGGCAGTTCCGAAGAACTCGTCAATATGTCGTTTGCTGTAATAGTTCTTGCCAGCGATACGGCACATCGGTATCTGGTTGCGCTTGGCGGATGTATAGAGCCAAGACTTCTTGACCTTATAAATGGACATCACTTCCTCGCCCGAATAATAGTCAAGCACATCATTCTCCTCTTTCCCTTTTGTTGGTTCCTGGTTTTGTGTTGGCTTTTCTGTTTTTGCCTTTTTACTGAGCTTGCTCTTGCTGGCAGGAACCACACGCTTGTAGGGATGACCCTCAAACATCTTCTCTATATCAGCCTTTCTAACGAATGCCATTCTGCTGCTCAATCTTGATGCCTTCAACTTGCCGTTAGCCACAAGTTTGTAGATATACTGTCGGGTGCATCCCATCAGAATGGCAGCTTTGGAGAAGGTAAGATAATCCTGATGTTGCAGATTCATGATTGGCTCAATACCGTTAATCAAGTCCTGCTGTCTTTTCTTCCTAAGACGTTTTGCCTCTGCCTGACATTCCTCGGAACAGTATTTCTGCATACCGCTTCTTGGCACGAATGTCTTGCCACAAAATTCACATTTTCTTGTCGGTCTCATACTCTTTGATATTGCTATGTTCTACATACTTTGAGTATTCCACCGATGGAGTAAACGGAAGTGAACCATTGACAACCTTTGTCAACCCAGTCCACGATATAACGCTTTTTACTTATCAGCTTTCAAATCTGTCTTCCATCGTAACCACTCGTAAACCCTTGTCAACTACGTTCACGATATGACAAAATAAAAGCTCCGCAAATTCTCCACGGTAGAAATACGCTGCAAAAATATGTGGAAAATAGGGAACTGCCAAAAAGCACTCAGAAAGTGTTAAAAATCAAAGAGCATTGAAAATCAAGGCTTTATGGTTAGTTGGTCATAGTAAGTTATGGTTAGTTATAAGGCTCTAAATACAAATGATAAAGATGTGCAAAAAACGTATACAGATTTCATATTGTATTCGATGAATTCCACATTATGGCTCGCTAGATTGGCTCAATCACCTCAAGAGTCCATTTCAAATTATAATAGTATTATACAAATTCCCTCGATGAAAAGCAATTTACAGCCCCAAGATTTCATAAACTTAGCGACTGCTTATCATCATTTAAAGGACACAGGTAAAGCACAGTCTATTTTAAAAGAGGCAAATACACTATTTCCAACTGATATAGATATAATGTTTTCCCTATCATTACTCATGGCCGACAACGACATTTGCAGGATTGAGCTATTACAAAAAATACTAAAATATGAATATCAAATTCAACCACGCACATTCGATTATGCAACAGTGTATAATAATATCGCATGGACTTATTGCTGCCTAAAACAATATGAAAAAGGATTATCCTTTGCCGAAAAATCAGTGATACTCAATTCTGAACATGGTTATAGTTGGGAAACTTTAGGCGAATTGTATTTCTTTTTAAAAAGATATGAGGATTGTATTGAGGCAATGACTAAATGTTTATCTTGTCCTGCTAAAGAATTTCATAAGTCTGCACTTACTTTTAGAGGAAAATCTTTAATTGCAATTGGCAAAAAGAAAGATGGAAAAAAAGATTTAGAAAACGCATTAAAATTGTAGAAAATGGAAATTAGAATCATTGACAATAAAAAGAATACACATCCAAATATTTTATATAAATACAGAAATTGGGATAACGAACTACATAAGAAAGTTTTAACAGATAACATATTATATATGGCATCTCCAAGGGATTTTGAAGATATTCATGATTGCAATATTCCTAAAAAATTTCCCAAAAAATCCGAACTATATGATTTTTTCCTAAAGAAATCAAAAACTGAATATCCTAATCGAAGCAGAAGTGAACATCGCCAATATGCTCGCTACTGGCGAGATAAATCACCATTAGGTAATCCTATACAATTATCGCAACTGATAGAACGTTTTAATAATGAGTTCAATAATAAATTTGGAGTTTTAAGCTTAACTGCCAATTATGACAACAATGCGATGTGGGAAAAATATGCAGACAATCATAAGGGTATATGTTTTGGATTTAATGCAAAATCTCTGTTTGAATGTGTTGGAGGAGGTGGAGAAGTTCAATATATAGATAAGTTACCTACGATAAATTTTGTAGATGATGACTTTTTGAATAAACACGTTAAAAACATTTTTTTTAAAGAAAACAAATGGAGCTTTGAACAAGAATACAGATTACATAAAATGTGGGAGTCAGATGCTTCCAATAATGAAAGATGTATACCTTAATTCCGCAACATGATTGATAATTATTTTTATAAG
>UMBI01026171.1_pt1 | contig 11435 bp, 18 predicted proteins | sample 1963911 | NCBI WGS metagenome assembly UMBI01 (sample SAMEA4835936, study PRJEB28245) | human gut metagenome | biome: gut microbiome; material: fecal sample | place: Denmark | collected 2008
CACCATATACATGCACATTAATACCTTCCATCTTCTCTGTATACACATTACCGGCAATATTATTTCTCTTATCTATTACGAGAACGCTCTTTCCTGCTCTGGCAGCCTCGTGTGCAAACACTGAGCCAAAAAGTCCTGCTCCAACTATTAAATAATCATACATAATCCTGTTCCTTTTCTATCTTAAATAATGGGATGATGTCCACACACCATCCCATTAATTATACTTATTATATCACATTATTTCAACACAAAAAGTAATTAATAATCAATATGTAAATTATATAATTAACTTGTGATTGAGGAAAGCGTTTTTAAATCCAGTAAACACAAGGGAGATAACAATATGATAACAGTAGAAAATATTGAAAAAAATTTAAAAAATCTTATAGGAAAGCCTTTTAATGAGAATGATGTAATCTGTGCATTTGAAGATTTTGAAGAAAATGGAGAATCAAAAGTTTATTTTGATTATCTGTCAAATGGTGATGTTATTGCTTCTATTGATACAAAAAATAGTCAATATTGGTTCTACATTACAACATCGTTTTATTTTGCAAATAAAGACCTCGGTGTAATTATTACGGATATCGAAGTAGAAAAGAGGTTTTAATATGAGTACTAAAAAGATTTTTTATAAAAAGAATATGAAAGATATAATCCTCTTCTTAAAGGAAGAGGGTGAAGCCACTTTGAACGATAATTATAAGAATTGCAGTCTTACTCTTATCGCACATGGCAGCACATTCGAGTTAAAGATAAAAGACAGCCTTAATTGTGAATATTCCGAGACATTTCCAAAAACGGACAATTACGAAGATTTACATAAGTATGTATCTGAACGCTTTTCAGAATGGGAAAAAGAATATATACAGGGTGAAGCTAAGACGCTTGAAGAAGTTATGCAAGAACGACTTGAGCAGAAGAAAGCCGAGGAAGAAGCACAGGAAGAAAAGAACAGTGAAGCACTTATTAATTACATCAATTCCGGTGATGAAAACTTTTATGCTGATTGTTTAGTGTATTACGAAAACAAGAAGAATTTAAGTAATTCTCTTAATAAGCTGATTCACAATGAAATTGAAAATTATTCAAAGTCACAGCTTAAAATTGCAATAGTTCTTAAAACTGTATATGACAAGAAGCTCTATGAAGTACAGGGATACAGAAACATTTACGATTATGCGAATGACGAATTTAATATTGCACGCGGTACTGTTTCTAACTGGCTTATGATTGTAAATAACTTCTGCACTTTGAATGAGCAAACAGGTTTTTATAATCTTGATGAAAGATTGAAAGATTTCAGCATAACACAGCTTGTTTTATTAAGGCAGTTAACTATTGAACAGATTGAAGAATTGGGAATAACCTCCGATTTATCAACACGCAACTTAAAAGCCTTAATCAAGGAAAAATTAAATATTAACGCTATTGCTACAAGTGTTAAGCCGAATATAGACGCTTCTGCTCTTCCAGATAATCCCGAAGATGAAGAAGAACTATATAAAGAAGCTGACACAATAGACAATGCAATGAACGAACTCGAGGAATTACAGAAATCGGAAGAATCGGAAGAATTGCAGAAAGAACAGCCAACGGAAAAAGTAAAACTTCGTTTAATGTTTACTGGCGGTTCTGAAATGTCTGATACACAGATTGAGTTTTTAAACAAGTTTCTTACAACACAGCCAAAAAACAAGAAGTTAAAACTTGTTTTCATAGAAGAAAATTAAATAAAAGGGAGATTTTAAACATGGAAAACAAAGAGAACTATATCAGAAAAGATATTGTCAAATCAATAGAAGAAGCGATTGTTGAAATATTCAACTGCAATAATCGTTCATCTGATTTATCCGTTGTTGATGTTATAGAAGCGGCTAAAGAGCTTCATAACCTTAACAAGGCAGAAGAAACCGAATTATATTTATTCGTTAAATATACGCAGATTCGTTTTATCCGCTTCTTCAATGTAGTTGTTAAATCTAAATAATAAAAGATTAATAACATTATTACATAGTTATATTCTGCCGCCCCAGTAGGCAAGTCGGCGCGGCAGTTTATAAAAAGTTCGTTCGATTGAACGCACTATATAAATATATCACAAAATAAATTTAAAGAGAGGGCGCAAAAGCGCAAAGGTGAAAAAGAATGAAATTAGGATTTATGACAATAGCAAAGGTTTATAGAAAGAAAGACGTACAGGAAATAACAGACCGCGCAACAGGTCGTGTTACTGGAGAATATTATCCAGTGATTCTTGACGACGGAGAAGATACGCTTGACGCAACCGTTCCAAAAGACGTTTACAACGGCATTGAAGAAGATAAGATTTACCTCTTTGCAGGAACATATGACGACAGATTCAAGAGAGAGAACACAACACCGAAGCCAAGAATCACAGCCGTTCTTTATCCAATCAATGAGCCTTGGCGCAAAGATTTTATTGATGAATTCAGCAAGCAGACATACGACAGCTTTGCAATGCCGTTCAAAGATGAGCAGCAGAAAAATACCACTGCTACAGCTTCCAAGGCTTCAAAGTAATTAAGTGGTAATATCGCGGTCGCTTCCCGCGTTATTATAGACCATTTAACAACACTGTGTTAAATGGGTATTGCATTAGTGAACAGTGGCGGTTATTACTCGCTCTGTGTTACTCGTTAAACCGCCGCCGTTCCTCATGCTCTAACAAATAAATAATAATCAACAAGGATATATTAAAGGTCGTAACAGTCGCTTTGTTATTCTCCCAAGTGGATAAGCGTTGTGTGTAGTCCAATTCAATCATGTTGTAACTATGTCGGTTGTTACGGCTTTTAATATGCCCTTGTCGGATTGGGCATAAATGAGCAGAAACATTTACAAATAAAGAAAGAAGGGAGTTAAACATGGATTTCTTAATATTATTAAGAAACATTCTTGTACCTGTTGCAATAGGTATGTGGGTAATTATCGGGCTTGTAGCACTTATTATCTTCTTAAGAAACAAGTTCAGCGGTAAAAGAATTAAGTCTACAGGAAATGTGTATAAAGAAACATTCGTACAGAATCACAGTACATCACCCGACAATTCAGTAAATACCGACAATACAGAAGATATTGCAAACGGTGCAGACGGTGCTAGAAGTCCAAACGGCACTAATAAGGGCGGCTCTAGCTTATGCTTGTAAGAGAGCTGTCAAAAGCATGAATTAATTCGGTAATGATACACCGCCACTCTTCCAAGAGTTCGCGCGATTGAACTACTACAAAACATATACTGTTCTGTCAATAGTGACAGCTCGCGCCGTTTAAGGCAAGAGTGGCACGCATTACCCATGTACCGCACACAATCGTTAATTAAGCCAGTACACCGCAAGCGGTACATAACCACTGCAAATCTAATAGACGTGTTCAGTCCCCGACGAACTGAATTAGCGGTGAATCCGTTCCGTCCTCTTCTACTGATATTCGCTCTAATTATCAATGTCGTTGATGTTGTGGGGGTTGTCAGCTTGGGTACGGTCTTTGAAGTGGTGGGGCGCACCGAGGAAGCTAACCTACAACTTATCGACTTCATATATGTAGCGGAGGAAGAGAAAGAAGCCGCGGAGACACAGAGGAAACTCGCCTACGGAGTACACAATCCCCGGGAATGAGCCGTTAAGAAAACATGAACGCAAAGCGCGAGTGTTTTTAGGTGAATGGGGTCGCGTGAGCGTTCCATAATAAACCAAAAACAACACAGACACAATAAACACAGACACAATAAACAAAAATAGAATAACTAATTAATAAATTAAGAAAGCAAGAAAGCAATGATAAAAGAAACGATATCAGAACATAAACCAATATTTATATTAATGATTATCACTTTAACACTACTACTAATATTTACAGTAATCTATTTTGTTATGCCAGTAAATGCAGAAGAAAAAGAAACATCATATGCAATAGAAGAAATACAAACACAGACTGTAAAAGAATCAGAATATAAAAATGACAATAATACCTTAAATATAGATAGTAACAATGCAACAAGCCAAGAAACAGAAGAAACACCAACAGAAACGCAAGAGAACACACTCGCAGAAATCCGCGACACGCTCTATATAATTTCAATAACACTCATTATATTTACAGGCGCGTTTCTAGGCTATGTAGCAGTTTCACGATTAATGTAGTAAGAGAGGATATAAGACATGACAACAGCAAGCGCAATATTAACAGATTATTCTCAGTATATAGCAATGGGGTTTTCAATGTCTGTAATACTCTCATTCACATTATGGGCGATTATGAAGCTCTGGCGCTTCGTAGTCGATATTATTAAGCTATCAACACCTTACAGGTGATGATAAATATAATTTTCGGAGGTCCCCAGTATGACACCAACAGTTTTAGCAGCAGAGGGAAATGTAGCAGCTACAATGAGTACAGAAATCAAGACAGCAATTACAACAGCTTGTCAGAGCGCAGTTGATGTGTGCAAAGACGGTATTGTTGCTGTACTTCCTATCGGTCTCTCACTCATGGCAATCACTATGGGTATAAGAATGGCTGTCGGCTTCTTCAGAAGCCTTGCAAACTAGTACTTCTGATACTAGCAAAGGCAGAGTTTAACAGCTCTGCTGATGTACACAAAGAAGCGTTTAAAAGTTCGTGCGAACGAACAGATAAAAACGAGTAACACAGAAAGCGAGGAACAAAGAACAATGGGATATGTACTACTACTGTTATTCTTCCTAGTGTGGCGGAACATGGTACAAATCAAGAAAGCGACAAACTATATTGCCTACGGTACAGAACACCGCAAGGGCAAAATAAGCAAGCTCCTTGACTTGGTAACTAAAATACACAATGAGGAAGCGGAAGCAAGAAAAGCCAAGAGAGCCAAGCGGCAGGCAGAAAGAGAGAAGAAAGAGCATGAAGAAAATAATTGATATAGATAAAATCTTAATTTTAATTATGGTTTCTGCTATCCTTTCTTTTCTTAAATTTATTATCACTGTCTCTATAGGTAATGATTTAACACCTTTATTTGATGTATTGATAATCGATATTCTTATTCTTGCAATTCTCTTTATTTGTGAAGAATTTATTAAGCTAATCATGGATAAAAAGAAAGAAATCAATGACAATGAGAATAAAGAAATCGAGGATAAAGAACATGAAGAAAATAATTAAGTTGCTTAAATCAGATAGCACATTTCTATTAATTATCATTCATGTTATTACTACGTTAGCGTTTATCATCTTCGTATCTTTAAAATATGACTGGATTGTTAAGAAATTTGGTTCTTACACATTCTTTGTTGCAACATGCGCTCCTATTGGTGGACTTATCGTCGGCTGTTATTACTTCGCAGTTAACTATCTCCCGTGTTACTTCAACAAAGATAAAGAAAGCGAGGATAATAACAATGAGTGATTCAGCAGATAAAAGCACTATCAATGAAAGCGAGGATAATTCATCGTTCAAACCGTTATTCGATGATGATACCATGACAAAGTTAATTCCCGAGTTGAGATTGTCTAGTTTAGCGTACCTTACTATTGTTCAACTTGCCCGCTGTAATGCTTTACTTAAACTTATGTCAAATGAGATTTCACAACAAGAAGAGGATAACAACATTGATTAATTCTTTAGAAAAAGTTGATATCAGTAATGTACCTTATCATTCTACTATTACAGAACATGAGATACAGGTTCTCAGGGACTTTTTTATAATACACAGTTGTATTTTTATCATTCGAGAGTCTGTTTCCATTTTACTTAACAAGGATAACAACAATGATTAGTTGTACATATATCCCTATCGTGATAATGCCGCACGACATAACAGGCATTACAATATATAAAGCCCTAAAAAATAAAGATTGTGCTACAACTTGCCTAGTGGTATAATCGTATTAATAAGGGGGTGTTATTATTTTCGGTATTTCAAATACAACCTTGCTTCTTTCTTTTATTACATGTATTTTATTTTCAGTTTTATTCATTTTTATTGTAATAAAATTATTTACTTTTTTATTTAGTAAATTGAAGCATTTTTTAAAATCAACATTTTGTCAAAATGACAGTAGGCAAGCTTAAACTTGTCTACTGTTTTTTATTACGGAGTTATTATGAAAAGATTTTTTTGTTTTTTTCTTGCTGTTTTAATTACTGCAATGTCTATTATTTTATACTGCCCTTTTAATATATACGCTAATGACGCTTTTACTATCAGCAAAAATTCTACTGAAAAAACTGGCTTAACTGCTGACGAAGCGCAAAAAGCCATTGACGCAAATGCAGATATTAAAGGTAAAGACGGAGTTACAATGTTGTTATATACTCCCTCTGATAGTTATAATTACACTCTTAAAAGTGGCGCTTTTGTTGCTCACCTTTCCGATTCTCAAGCTAAGGCAATGTTAATGTCAAAAAAATCTTTTCAACAGTATGTTGTTTTATGTTCTTCTTTAATTTCTAACGGTACTGTTTTTCGTGGTTTTTTAAAGACTGTCGGCATTGCTACAACTGGCGATTCTGATGCTCTCACAAATATTGTTGACAAGTTTACATGTAATTATAATTATATTGATTCTATCAATTATGATGAAGATACACAGACAATTACAATGGATAATACCAGTGTTGACAAATTAAGAGAAGAAATCAAGAAATATTATTATAATAGTATCGGTTTAAAGGAGAAAAAATCAAATGGTACTGTTAACAGTATAATTGATAGCTCAGATTTTCGCGCTTGCTTTGAATACGAAGAGGATTATGCTAGTGTTTTTGGTTTTAAGAATTATAAATATTGTTTAAAATTACGTTCCGGCTTTTATTATTTTTTTAATGATTTACCGGATTATATTTATGTTTCTAATGATAGTAATAATGACCGTTTTTTAGCCTCTTATAATAACTTTGATGAAGTAGCATGGAGATTTCGCACGCTTAAATCTGATGGTTCTTTTGGTTATTTCCAGCCTGTAAAAGAAGATACTGTGATACGTTATGATTATACTCTTAAGGTAAATGTTTCCGATATGTATTTTTGGTATACTCCTAACCAATCAGATTGGGTACTTCATCCCGATTGGAATAATCGCTATTCAACAAGATGTGTTTTATATTCTAAAGACGAAGTATCCTTAAAGTTTTGGTCCTCTTATAGTGCCTTATATAATTATCTGCATGGTGACCAGAATGCTTATTTATCTTCTACTATTGAAAAGACTGGTGAAGATATAACATTTTCTATTAAAGACATGAATGAAAACTTAGGCAACAAAATGGACACTCTTATTGATTCTATTAATAGTAATAAAAGCAATATGTCTGCTGATGAATTGCAAAATGCCATTGACAAAGGCTTAGCTGATTTAAACAAGAATACAGAGGATATAAAGGATAATACCGAAGAAATGAATGGCAAATTAGATTCTATACTTGAAGCTCTGAATACTCAAAATAAGACTTTGCTTGAAATCTTAGGTGTTACAAAAAAGATATCTGACAATGTAGATGATATCGACGACACAGCAAACTTTAATACTGTTATTTCTCTTTGTGGTACCGTTTTTCTCGCTATTCAAAGCGCTATTCTTTATGGTCAGAATACTTTAAAAGATGATAATAACGAAACGACTGCGCAATCTCTTGCTTATGATAGTCCTGATATTGCTGTTTGCGCTTCCGGTGGCGGTACTTCCTTAGACTATCGCGGCGGCATTTTTGGACATTTTCCATTCTCTGTTATTTATCATTTGTACGACTGGCTAAAAGTCTTACAGACGCAACCTAAATGTCCCGAGTTTTCATATAACTATGGGTTTTTAATCGGCAAGAAAGATGATGAAAGTTGTGTTATTACATTTGATTTGTCTCAATACGAAGATTGGCGCAATACTTTATCAAGCTTTATGAAGCTTTCGTTTACTCTTGCTGTCGCTGTAGGCACTTATAAAAAATTCAAAGGCGGTGATATTACATGAGTACAGCTGTTGTTATTGGCTTGATATGCTCTTTGATTAGTAATGTTATTGTTGGAGTTGGAGGTCTTATTGTTGATTTAATTTTAATGTATAAGTCATTTATGCCTACCGACCCAGTGGGAGGATTGCTCGATATTGCAAAAGAACCTTTTGTTGACTATCTCCCTTATATCAACTGGTTTATTCCACTTGATTACGCTGTAAGTTTAGCGTCTGCATTTCTTGACGCATACGCTATGTATATTGTATGGAAATATTTTAGAAAAGTTTTATCTGCCCTTCTCGGTAGTGGTGGAAATATTGCAAAATTAATAAGTTTAATAGTTTCATAGTTCGCGCGAACGAACGCACGCACTTTATAGAGGTGATTTATTATATGATATGGTTTTATACAGGTGTCCCCGGTAGTGGCAAGAGTTACCATGCCGCAAAAGAGATATATAAGTTTATTCAAAAAGGCAAAAATATTATAGGAAATATGGAAATAAACACAGATAACATTCCCCAGCTTAATAAGAAGCTTAAGGGGTGTTATTTGTATGTCTCAAATCAAGAATGGCTTAATAATTCAATTCTTGAAATGAAAATTGATAGACACGGGGCAACTAGGCTTAAAGAACCCGACGACATTTACAGCTATATACAGGGCTTAAAAGGTTATGCTTTTAATTTCCATGAACGCGATAAACAGGGAAAATTTAAGCTTCACCAGACACTCTTAATATTGGATGAGTGCCAAGAGTTATATAACAGCCGTTCTTGGAATAGAAAAGACCGCCTTGCTTGGTGTGCCTTTTATCGTCTGCATAGAAAGCTCGGTTACGATGTAATACTTATATCTCAAGATGATAAATGCATTGATAAGCAGATTAGAAATGTTCTCGAAACACAGGTACTACACAGAAATGTTGGTAATTATAAAGTTTTTGGTAAACTGCTTTCTCTTCTCTTCGGGGGAAATCTGTTTATTTGTATTACGAGTAAATACGGCTATTCTAAGAAAGACGCTAAAACTGGTAGTAAATTTCTGTTCGGTGAGAAGAAATATTATAGCGTGTATGATACAACACAATTGTACTAGGTGGAATCTCGGAGTATGCGGAGAGATAACACCTAGTACAATTGGGCTTGTATCAGCGCATAATATAACACACACATATACACACATACGCATACACGCGCGCACATGCGCGTACTTGATAATATATACACTTAACACTAGGAAAATGATACAATGATTGAATGTGGTTATGATTCTATTGATATTATTGAACGAGAAAAACATGAAAAATATCTTTCTGAATACGCTGATATGCTTGGGTATTTATGCAAAAAGAGAAATATAAAATTATGGGGAGATAAATAACATGGGTGCTTACAATGTTCGTACATTAACATATAAAAATCAAACACAGGTGAGATTTTTTAAGAAGCCGATTGAATTTGATAAAAAGAAAGTTCGTGCGAACGAACGCAAGAAAAAGACAGAGGAAGAAAGAACGCAATTCGATATTGATTTATCTATACGACAATCTATGCATAGAACAAAAGATAAGATATGGAATATCTGTCTTGCTAATGATTGGGAATACTTTGTTACATTTACTTTCAATCCCAAAATCGTTAATAGTGAAGATTATGACGACTGCTCCGCTAAAATGTCAAAATGGCTAATGAATGCTAAGCAAATTTGCGCACCGGATTTAAAATATTGTCTTGTTCCAGAGTTCCACTCTGACAAAAAGAAATTTCATTTTCACGCGCTTATGTCTAATCTTGGTGATATTCAACTTGTTGACAGTGGCAGACGAAAAGATAAAGGTACAAAGGTAATATATAATATTGCTAATTATCGTCTTGGCTTTAGTACTGCTATCCCAGTAAATAAAGACAGTGATTCACAGGGGAAGATTGTTGGATATATGCTTAAATACATCACGAAAGACTTAGCAACTTTGACACAGGGCAAGAAACGCTATTGGTACACTCGGACAAATTGCGAAAAGCCTGTAATTGATACTTATTTGATTGAAAGTGATAAATTAGAAGTTTTTACGGAAGCATTAGAAAATGATAAGTCTTACAGAAAGACGGTTGACATGCCATTTTCAGATAATGAATTAAAAATATACAACTTTGATACAAATTGACCTATAATATAGCCACAAGGGAGAGTGACAACATGGGAAAACATTTGACAGAGAAAGAACGATATTTGATAGAATTTATGTATAACAAAGAAAAGAGGACACAACGCGAAATAGCTAAGATATTAAACAAGCATTACAATACAATTTACAATGAGATTAAGCGCGGCACTATTAAGCAGATTGATACACATTTAAAAGAGTATTATATATATTGTGCTGATGTTGGACAACGCAAATACAAAGAAGCCAGTTCAAACAAGGGTGCTAATAATAAGGTCGCCTGTGATTGCGAATACATAAAATTTATACATGACAGAGTAAAAGAACATTACTCTTTTTATTCTGCAAATGAACTTGCAAAGCAAGAGGGTTTTAATACAAGAGTATGTTTAACTACTCTTTACAACTATTTCAACAAACGATTCATCAAATTGAAAAAATTGGACATGCCATATAATAAAATCAAAAAGGATAAACAAGAAAAAGAAACAAAGCGCGTATACCAGTACGGCAAGCGTTCCATAGATGAAAGAGAAAATTTACAACAGCGCGATATATACGGACATTGGGAAATGGATACCGTACAAGGACAGAAAAAGAAAAAGGGCTGCATACTTGTTTTATCTGAACGTAAGACAAGACAAGAATTACTTTTTAAACTTGACAATAAACAGTGTTCTAGTGTTTGGAACACTTTGCAAGATAATTGGGATAAATTAAAGCACCATATAAAAACAATCACTTGTGATAATGGTGTCGAGTTTTCAACAAATTGTGAACTTAGCAACAATGAATTAATAGAGTTCGTGCGAACGAATTTATATTACTGTCACCCATATAGAAGCGGTGAGCGTGGAACAAATGAAAATCAGAATAAATTGATAAGACGTTTTTATCCTAAAGGTGTTGATTTATCGAATGTTACTCAAGAGGAACTTAACAAGATTCAAGACTTTATGAACAATATGCCGCGTAAAATTTTTAACGGCTTATCATCAAATCAATTTTTAGAACAAAATGAAATGGAGTATTTACAGACATGATGGACAAGATAAGAAAGATATTAATATTTATAAAAAGGTGTGTGACATGTTCTCCTACTGATAACATATGCTTACTTCATACGAACAACAAAACAACATGTCACATGCCCTGTAAGTATGCGCGTGAATGTGATTTACATTTCCGCTTCTTTCGTCTTAATAACTGGTAATATAAGCTAAAAATTTTTTAACAAAAAATCACAATTTATTGTTGACATTTACAATTAATAATCAATATCAGATATATAATCTTCTGTCCTTGTATAAC
>UMBI01053919.1_pt1 | contig 11301 bp, 10 predicted proteins | sample 1963911 | NCBI WGS metagenome assembly UMBI01 (sample SAMEA4835936, study PRJEB28245) | human gut metagenome | biome: gut microbiome; material: fecal sample | place: Denmark | collected 2008
GTAGCTGTTTTGCCCTTTGCGCAGGCTTAACTTAATGACATTGGGTGTAAGGGAGGGATATCTCTTTTTTGAAAAGAGATATCCCTCCCTTATTCGCATTCCCTGCGCAGCGCAGGGAACAATGTGCGTAACATTTTAACGAACGATCAAATTTGTCCGCTTGAGGCGATACCAATTCCATGCTATACTTATCGTTAAGAAAACGACAAATTCAAAGGAGAACTGCATGGAGAGCATTTTTGAAAAACGTCTTACCGTCACGCCCGACTACTGTGACGCGTCGGGCGCGCTGTCGCCGTTGGCGGCGTTTACGATTTTTCAGGGCATCGCAGCGCAGCACGCGGAGGTGCTGGGCGTCGGCAGCAGCGCGATGGCGAAAAAGGGTGAATTCTGGCTCACGGTCCACACGCGCATCGATCTCTTTGAGCGCGCGTACCTGATGGACGAACTCACGGTGCGCACGTGGGCGGAGGCGTGCAGCGAGCGCGACGTACGCACGTACCGCAGTTACACACTCTCGCGCGGTGAGGCGGTCATTGCCCGCGGCAAGACCGAGTGGGCCATCTTAGGACCGGATCAGAAGATCATCCACTTTGGCGACTCGGGCTTCCCGAAGGACTACCCCTTCCCCGCCGAGACGGCCATCCCCGAAAAATTGCAGCGCTTCCATGAAAAGTTTGAGGACGCCGACCTTTTCTCGCACTACGCCGTGCGGTCGACGGACATCGACCTCGGCCACCACATGAACAACGTGGCCTATGTGCGCCTGCTGCTCGACTGCTTTTCGGCAAAGGAGCTCGCAAGCGGTAATATTCAATCGGTCGAGCTACACTACTCAACGCCGTGCTTCGAGGGTGAGGCGCTGACGGTCTACAAGAAGTCACTCGATGATGGCACGTGCCGCATCGGCATCGTCAAGCCGGACGGCAAAACCGCCTCGCAGGCGTGCGTGACGTTCTGCAAGTAAGCAACCATAAAAAAGCGGTTCCCTTTCCCCGCCTCCTAATAAGAAAACATGAAAAAGTCAGTAAAATCAATGTTTTCAAAGGCAGGGAACACGGTACGAAGTCAAAAAATCTCATACTGACAGGCACGAAGGGCGCTGATGTGAAAATCAGCGCCCTTTTCCTGTCCCCACGCCATAGGCAGCCGCCCTATGGCGTTTTTTCATATCCGTGCCTATACCCACCCGAAAAATGTATCATTTAGGGTGCGAAAACCTCTGTTTTTTCCTCTCAGAGCGCCGCTTGAAGGGCGGCGTGGGTGTTTTCCCATGGGAAGCGTCCGGGAGGCAGGACAGGGGCTTTTTGCGCCAAAATCAACACTTTTCAAAACCAGAGAAAGGAGGCGCCGGATATGGCAGTTTTCCGCATCGAAAAGACCAAAGATTACACGGTCATGTCCAACTACCACCTGCGGGACAGGTCGCTGTCCCTGAAAGCGAGGGGCCTGCTGTCCCTCATGCTGTCGCTGCCGGAGGACTGGGACTACACCATGAAGGGGCTTGCCCGCATCTGCAAGGACGGCATCGACAGCATCAGCGGCGGGATCCGGGAGTTGGAAGCACATGGCTATCTCGTTCGGGCGCGCGTCCGCAACGAGAACGGGCAGCTTGGCTCCATCGAGTACACCATCCTGGAGCAGCCGAAGGAGCCGGCACAGACGCCCGCGCCTATCCGGGAAAAACCTATACGGGAAAATCCAATACAGGTGAAGCCAATGTTGGATGCCCCTATTCAGGAGAACCCCGCCCAATTAAATACTAAAGAACAAAATAAAGAATTATCAATTACGCAAGGATCAAGTCCTATCCCATCAAGTCCCCCTACCCCCAGAGAAAAAAGCAGGATCGGACAGGACAGGATGCGGGAGCGCGAGAGCTACCGGGAGATCATTTTGGAGAATATCGACTACGATATCCTCACCCAGGATGAAAAGCTGGATAGGGACCGTCTGGACGAGCTGGTGGAGCTCATGGTGGATACCGTCTGCTCCAACCGGGAGATGATCCGTATCGCCGGGGACGACTACCCCGCCGAGGTGGTGAAGTCCCGGTTCTTGAAGATCGACAGCTCCCACATCGAGTATGTGCTGGAACGGATGCGGGAGAACACCACCTATGTCCGCAATATCAAGAAATATCTGCTGGCGGCGCTGTATAACGCGCCGGTCACGATGGACAGCTACTACACATCCCTTGTCAGCCATGACCTGTACGGCAGCGGAGATCGGAGGTGAGCGCCTTGCAGGAAGAAATCACGCAGAAAACCCTTGCGCTTTGTGTGCAGACCGGTAAAATGACCGCCCAGCTTTTGCAGCAGGCCATGAAGAAGGTGCTGGCGGATATGGAAAAGCACAAGACGAATCCCCAGCTCCATCACGGAAAGCAGACCATCCGGCAGCTTATGAAGCATGGGGCCGGCGTGTCCAATATCGAGATCACAGACCAGAATATCAAGGTGTTCTCCGCTACGGCAAAAAAGTACGGCATTGACTTTGCTCTGAAAAAAGATACCACCGGGGAGATCCCCCGGTACCTGGTGTTCTTTAAGGGCAGGGACGCCGACGCGGTGACGGCGGCCTTCCGCGAGTTCTCCGCAAAGAATCTGGCGAAGGAGAAAAAGCCATCCATCCGCAGGCGGCTGACCAAGGCCAAGGAGCAGGCGAAGCGGCAGGAGCTGGAGCGGGGCGAGAAGATCAAAAACAGGGACCGGGGGCTGGAGCGATGACGGGAAAGCTGAAAAAGGTCCTGCTGCCGAACTTTCCGTATCTGCTGTTTGCCTGGCTCTTTGATAAGCTCTGTCAGGCGGTCCGGCTCTCACCGGGGGCGGACGCCTCGGAAAAGCTGCTTCGTATCGCCCAGGGCTTCACCGAGGCCTTTGCCTCCCTCTGGCTCAGCCTGCATCCTCTGGACCTGCTGCTGGGCGCTGCCGGGGCAGCGCTTGTCCGGCTGGCGGTGTACCTGAAAGCGAAAAACGCGAAGAAATATCGCCGTGGCGTGGAGTACGGCAGCGCGAGATGGGGCCGACCGGAGGATATCGCGCCCTACATAGACCCCGTTCCCGATTGGAACATCCCTCTGACCCGGACGGAAAGCCTCACCATGACCAGCCGCCCGAAGGATCCAAAAACGGCGAGAAATAAAAATATCCTGGTCATCGGCGGCTCCGGCAGCGGCAAGACAAGGTTCTTTGTCAAGCCGTCCCTGCTCCAAATGCACAGCTCCTATGTGGTCACTGATCCCAAAGGGCAGCTCCTTCGGGAGACGGGAAAACTCCTGGCGCATGGCGGGCCGAAGCGGGACGAGAACGGAAAGCCGGTGCGGGACGGTCGAGGCAAGGTCATCTATGAGCCATACCGCATCAAGGTCCTGAACACCATCAACTTTTCCAAAAGCATGAAATATAACCCGCTGGCCTATGTGCGCTCCGAGAAGGATATCCTCAAGCTGGTCAATGTCATCATCGCCAACACGAAGGGCGACGGTGAAAAATCCTCCGAAGATTTTTGGATCAAGGCCGAGCGTCTTTTATACTGTGCCCTGATCGGCTACATCTGGTATGAGGCGGAGCCGGAGGAAAAAAACTTCATCACCCTGCTGGAGCTCATCAACGCCTGCGAGGCCAGAGAGGACGACGAGACCTATAAAAGCCCCGTGGATATCCTCTTTGACGAGCTGGCGCAGGCACAGCCGGAGCACTTCGCCGTCAAGCAATATGTCAAGTTCAAAATGGCGGCCGGCAAAACTCTCAAAAGCATTTTGGTGAGCTGCGGCGCCCGCCTGTCTCCCTTCGATATCAAGGAGCTGCGGGACATTATGACGGAGGACGAATTGGAGCTTGACACGATGGGCGACCGGAAAACGGCGCTGTTCCTCATTATGAGCGATACCGATACCACCTTCAATTTCGTCATCGCCATGCTGCAAAGCCAGCTTTTCAACCTGCTCTGCGACAAGGCGGACGATCTCTATAACGGGCGGCTGCCTGTCCATGTGCGGTGCCTTTTGGACGAGTTTGCCAATATCGGCCAGATACCAAACTTTGATAAGCTGATCGCCACCATCCGAAGCCGTGAGATATCGGCTTCTATTATTTTGCAGAGCCAGTCGCAATTAAAGACCATCTACAAGGACGCCGCGGATACCATTGTCGGCAACTGCGACGTCACCTTGTTTTTGGGAGGCAAGGAGAAGTCAACGCTGAAAGAGATTTCGGAGCTGCTGGGCAAGGAGACCATCGACAGCCTGAGCCAGTCTGAAAATCGCGGCGCGCAGACCTCTCACGGCCTCAGCTATCAGAAATTGGGAAAGGAGTTGATGACCCAGGACGAGATCGCGGTCATGGACGGCGGCAAGTGTATCTTGCAGCTTCGGGGCGTGCGCCCGTTTTTCAGCGACAAGTACGACCTGACAAAGCACCCCCGCTACAAATACCTGTCCGACGCCGACAAGAAGAACGTCTTTGACGTAGAACGGTACATGAAGCGCAGACCGGCCATCGTGAAGCCGGACGAGCCTTTCGATATGTACGAATTGAGCGCAAAAGAACTGACAGACGAACCCGACAACAATTCTACAAAACGAAAGGAAACATGATTTATGGAGTTCTTCAACAGTGCCATCGACGTATTACAGACCTTGGTCATCGCCCTGGGCGGCGGCCTTTGCGTGTGGGGCGGCATCAACCTTCTGGAAGGCTACGGCCAGGATAACCCCGCGGCCAAATCGCAGGGTGTCAAGCAGCTTGTCGCGGGCGGCGGCGTCGCCCTGATCGGCGTGACCCTGATCCCCCTGCTGTCCGGCCTGCTTGGCTGAGCGGCGGCAGGACCATCCCACCCGGAGGCTCCCGTTTCACGGCGGGAGCCCCCGAAAGGAGGTGTGACCACCCGTGATAATTGAAATGATCCAGGAGTGGTTCAAGGAGCTGCTGATCGACGGCATCATCTCCAACCTCTCCGGGACCTTTGACACCGTGAATACGAAGGTGGGCGAGATCGCCGGCGAGGTGGGCATGACGCCGGCCGGCTGGAACGGCGGCATCTTCAACATGATCCGCGGCCTGTCTGAAACGGTCATCGTCCCCATCGCCGGCATCATCCTCACCTTCGTCATGTGCTATGAGCTGATCCAGCTCATCGTGGAAAAGAATAATCTCCACGATTTTGACACCTGGCTTTTCTGGAAGTGGATCTTCAAGACCTTCTGCGCGGTGCTCATCGTCACCAACACCTGGAACATCGTCATGGCGGTATTCGATATGGCGCAGAGCGTGGTCAGCCAGAGCGCCGGCGTCATCATCTCCGACGCGGGGATCGACATTTCCGGTGTGGTCGGCAATTTGGAAACGACCCTGGCGGATTGGAGCATCGGTTCTTTGCTGGGCCTGTGGTTTCAGAGCATTTTTGTGGGCCTCTGCTCCCATATCCTCACCATCGCCATCTTCCTTGTGATCTACGGAAGAATGATCGAGGTGTATTTGACCGTATCCGTGGGACCGATCCCCTTTGCCACGATGGCCAACCGGGAGTGGGGCCAGACGGGGCAGAACTATTTGAAGTCCCTGCTGGCCCTGGGCTTTCAGGCGTTTCTCATTATGGTCTGCGTGGGCATCTACGCGGTGCTGGTGCAGAATATCGCCGTGGGGGATGATATCACCGTGGCGATCTGGGAGTGCCTGGGCTATACGGTGCTGCTGTGCTACACCCTGTTTCGCACCGGCAGCCTTGCAAAGAGCCTGTTCGGGGCGCATTGACGGGAGGCGGCCATGAAAAAATACAAGGTCATCTACGCGGATCCGCCCTGGGCCTATAAGGTCTGGAGCAAGAAGGGCGCGGGGCGCAGCGCCGAGAGCCATTACCCCACCATGGACATAGCGTCCATCAAGGCCCTGCCAGTGGGGGAGCTGGCGGACAAGGACTGCGCCCTGTTTCTTTGGATCACCTTCCCCATGCTGCGGGAGGCCTGGGGCGTCATGGACGCCTGGGGCTTCACCTTCAAGACCGTGGCCTTCGTCTGGATCAAGCAGTGCCGGAAGTCGGAGGGCCTGTTCACCGGCATGGGCTACTGGACGCGGGCCAACGCGGAGATCTGCCTGCTGGCGACCCGCGGACGCCCGAAGCGGGCGGCGCGGGATGTGAAGCAGGTCATCCTCTCCCATGTGGAGCGGCACAGCCAGAAGCCGGAGGAGGCGCGGCGGCGGATCGAAGCCCTCATGGGGGACGTGCCCCGTATTGAGCTGTTCGCAAGAGCCTCACCGCCCGGCTGGGATGTGTGGGGAAATGAAGTTGCAAGCGATATCCGGCTTGCGGAAAGGATGTGAACCATTGGCATACGTAACGGTCCCGAAGGACCTGACAAAAATCAAGAGCAAGATGCTGTTCGGCCTGACGAAGCGGCAGCTTGTGTGTTTCGGATCGGCGGCGCTTGTTGGAGTGCCGCTTTTCTTTTTGAGCAAGGGCAGCATGGGCACGACGCCGGCGGCGCTGTGCATGATCCTTGTGATGCTGCCCTTTTTCCTGTTCGCCCTGTATGAGAAGAACGGGCAGACCCCGGAGGCACTGCTGGGCAATCTGATCCAGTGCAAATTCATCCGTCCGAAAAAGCGTGTCTATCAGACAAATAACGCCTATTCCGCTTTGGAAAAGCAGGCGGAGCTGGAGCGGACGGTGGGGCGGATCGCCTCCGGCGCTGGGAAAAGAGGCAAGGGCCGACGCAGACTCACCCGGCAGGAGCGAAAGCAGATCGAGGCCGTCATCCGGCAGGCCAAGGGGGACGGCAAGAACCACACCGTACAGGCAAGCCTCCCCTTCCGCAATATGCACCCGGACGGCCTGTGCCGTCTGGACGACCGGCATTTTTCCAAAACCATCGCCTACGCCGACGTCAGCTACCGTCTGGCAGGGCCGGACGATCAGCGGGATATCTTTGAACGCCTCTGCGATTTCTATAACGGCTATGACCCCTCCATCGGCGTGCAAATGACCCTGAGCAGCAGCCACAAGGCCGACGGCGGGGACCTGTTCCGCATGGCGGCCCAGGGGGACGAGCTGGACGGGATCCGCGCCGAGGCCTCCGGCATCCTGCAAACACAGTATGAGCGCGGCAGCAACGGCTATGTGAAAAGCAAGTATGTCACGCTGACCATCGAGGCGGAGAGCGTCCAGGCTGCACGGGCACGGTTTTCCCGCATCGAGGCGGACACCCTGAACCGCTTCAAGGTCATGGGCGCGGGCGCAAGGGTGCTGGACGGCAAGGAGCGGCTGGCGCTGCTGCACGGCCTCCTCCATCCCAGAGGGGAGCCCTTCGCCTTTGAATGGGACTGGCTGACGCCCTCCGGCCTGTCCGTAAAGGATTTTATCGCGCCTTCTTCCTTCGAGTTTGGGGAGACGCGGCGCTTCCGCATGGGCGAAATGTACGGCGCGGTGTCCTTCTTGCAGATTTTGGCCCCGGAGATCCAGGACCGTATCCTCACGGATTTCATGGATGTGGAGGGAAACCTTCTCGTCACCATGCACGTCCGCGGCATCAACCAGAACGAGGCCATCAAGATGGTCAAGCGCAAGATCACCGATCTGGACGCCATGAAGATCCAGGAGCAGAAGAAGGCCGCACGCAGCGGCTACGATCTGGATATCCTCCCCTCCGACCTCTCCACCTACGGCGGCGCGGCGAAAAATCTCTTGCAGGATTTGCAGAGCCGCAACGAGCGAATGTTCAATATGACCTTCCTCATGCTGCATCTGGCGCCCACGAAGCAAAAGCTGGAGATCGCCGTTTCGCAGTCGGCCAGCGTCGCCCAGACCCACAACTGCATCCTGACCCGGCTGGACTTCCAGCAGGAGGACGGGCTGATGTCCTCGCTGCCGCTGGGCCTCAACCGTATCAAGATCGAACGGAGCCTCACCACTTCGGCGCTGGCGGTATTCGTCCCCTTTGTGACCCAGGAGCTTTTCATGGGCGGGGACGCCATGTATTACGGGCTCAACGCCCTGTCCGGCAATATGATCCTCTTAGACCGCAAGCAGTCCCGATGCCCCAACGGCCTTGTGTTCGGCACGCCGGGCAGCGGCAAGTCCATGAGCTGCAAGCGGGAGATCACCTATGTCATGCTGACCACGAAGGATAACGTCATCATCTGCGACCCGGAGGACGAATATTCCCCGCTGGTGAACCGGCTGGGCGGCCAGGTGATCCGGCTCTCTCCCAATAGCCGCGACTATGTAAATCCCCTGGATATCAACCTCAATTACAGCGAGGAAGAAAACCCGCTGGCGCTGAAAAGCGATTTCGTGCTGTCCTTCTGTGAGCTTATCATGGGCAGCAAGACAGGGCTGGAGGCCATCGAGAAAACCGTCATCGACCGTGCCGTGCAGAAGATCTATCAGCCTTACTTCGCGGATCCCCGGCCGGAGAATATGCCGATCCTCTCCGACCTCATGGCAGCCCTCACCGCCCAGCATATCCCGGAGGCGGACCGTGTGGCCCAGGCGCTGGACCTGTATGTGAACGGCTCACTCAACTTCTTCAACCACCGTACCACCGTGGATATCCGCAACCGCCTTGTCTGCTTCGACATCAAGGGGCTTGGCAAGAACCTGAAAAAGCCAGGGATGCTCATTGTCCAGGACGCGGTGTGGAACACCGTCACGGTGAACCGCTCCATTGGGCGGGCCACCTGGTATTTCGTGGACGAGTTCCATTTGCTCTTGAAGGAGGAGCAGACGGCGGCGTACAGCGCCGAGATCTGGAAGCGCTTCCGCAAATGGGGCGGCGTCCCGACCGGGGCAACGCAGAACCCGAAAGACCTGCTTTCCTCGCCAGAGATCGAAAACATTCTGGAAAACAGCGATTTTATCTATTTGCTGAACCTGTCCGCGGGCGACCGTAAGCTGATGACGGAGCGGCTGAACATCTCCGCCGAGCAGCTTGCCTATGTGACCAACGCGGACCCCGGCAGCGGCCTTCTGTTCTTCCAGAATGTGATCCTGCCCTTCAAGGACGAGTTCCCCAAGACCACCGAGCTATACAGACTTCTCACGACAAAGCCCAGCGAGGTTTCCCACGATGGGGAAAACGGATAAGGAAAGGATGGGACAAGATATGAAATATGTGATCGACAGCAAGGTATATGAAAACCACATCAATGATGAGGTACATCTGTACGGCCTACTGCATCAGCTTACCTTCCTGGCGGAAAAGGCGAAGGACGAGAAGGATCTGGAAAATCTGGCCGAGACGGCAAAGCGCTACGGCGAGATCGCGGAGGAAAAGTTCGCCGCCTGGCGTATCCCCGGCCGCTATCTGGTGTTTGGAGACAGGAAGGATCTTGCGGAGCTGAAAGCGGTGGAGCTCACGCCCTTGACCGCCGTGCTGAAAGAGCATGACGCAAAAATCAGGGAAAAGCAGCGTGCCGCCACCGCCGATGATCCCGCCTACATCATCTCCGGCAGCGCCTTCCGTATGCTGGTGGGCGATCTCTTTGACCTGCTGGCGCAGTACAGCTTTCTCCGCAACCGTGTTGTAGAAGTGAAAACAGAAAAACGGCTTGCGCGGCTGCAAAAGAATCTCTCCGGCGAGAATCCGAGCATCCGAAGAATGTACCGCAGGTGGGGCTTTGCGGAGGATCAGGTCGTCACCTGCTATGACATTCTGGAGGCAACGCTGCGGCGCGCGCATCTGACGCCCTATGACCCGGAGGAAGCGGCGGAGGACGGCATCGGCTGCGCCCTCTGCGAAGATCATTCCTGCGAGGATGACTATGACTGAGCTGACCCATGTGAGCCTGTTTTCCGGCATTGGCGGGCTCGATCTGGCGGCGGAGGCGGCGGGCTTCCGCACCGTCTGTCAATGCGAGTGGGCGGACTATCCCTATTCCGTTCTGGAAAAGCACTGGCCGGAGGTGCCGAGATTCCGGGATATCACAACTTTTACGAAGGAGGCGTTTTTTGAAAAAACAGGACTTGAAACCGTTACCGTCCTCTCCGGCGGCTTTCCCTGCCAGCCCTTCTCCACCGCTGGGCAGCGAAGGGGCTTTGCGGATGAACGCTACCTGTGGCCGGAAATGTGCCGCGTTATTACCGAGCTGCGGCCCCGTTGGGTGCTTGGGGAAAATGTTGCTGGCTTCATCAATCTGGGCCTCGACAAAACGATCTTTGACCTGGCAAAAGCGGGATACGCTGTTCTCCCATTCGTATTTCCGGCTTGCGGCGTCGGCGCATGGCATGAGCGCCAGCGAACTTTTATCGTCGCGGCTGATGTTTCCCACGCCCCTTGCCTCCGACAAGAACACCTGCCGGGACGCGGCCAACCTGGATGTGTACCTCTCCGACAACGGGATCTTCCGCAAGGTGAACCGGAACGGGACCATCTGGAGCCTGAGCCTGTCGGCGGCTGTGTTTTATCTGACCCCGGCAGCGTCGGAGGGCTACCGCTCCACGCTGAAACCGGCGGCGTTTCGCAACAGCGCCCCGTCTGCCAACCTGTCGGCGCAGGTGATCCGGCAGGAGCAGCCGCTATCCGAGACGGCGGCGCTGAACCCGGACTGGGTGGAATGGCTCATGGGCTTCCCCCGGAAATGGACGGACGTATCCTCTGGGCTGCCGAGCCGGAGGGAGTCCCCCGTATCACCGAAAACACAGCGGACCGCGCCCTACGGCTGAAAACCCTGGGCAACGCGGTCTGCCCGCCCCAGGCATATCCCATTTTCAAGTATATCTCCATGATCGAGACGGGCGAGTGCGTGAGCATTTGCCCCTACGGAAAGGCAGGTGGTGACGCATGAAGGAATGGAAGGCCGCCGAGAAGGAGGCGCAGAAGATGACCCGTGACGGAGCCATTTCCGTCAACATGGTCACAGGCGAGGCGAGCCATGTTTCAGACCGTGCGCCGGAGCAGGACTATTCCCCCTCCGGCGATTCCACGGCGCTGGCGAGGACTGCCCTCCACCATCTGGACGACCGGCGCGTCCGGAAGTCTCAGAAGAAAAAGCGGCGAAACCGCCGCAAAGCCTACCGGGAGGGTACGGCGGCAAATAGCCGCCCATCCTCCCGTTTGCAATTCACCGAGGAGGAACGCGCCGCGCCGGAGCTGCAAAAGGCGATCCGCAAATCCGACAAGGCGGCGGATAAGCTGGACGCGGCAAGGGCCGCCATCCCCAAAAAGCGCATTCTGGGCACGGAGCGTGTCTTTGACGAGGCTTCCGGCGCCGGGCGCACAAGGCTGGTATTCCATGAGACGGATAATCCGGCTTCGATCCGGCCGCCGCGGCCGAATCCGCTGGCGCGGCCGTTGCAGGAGGTCGC
>UMBI01041528.1_pt1 | contig 11080 bp, 8 predicted proteins | sample 1963911 | NCBI WGS metagenome assembly UMBI01 (sample SAMEA4835936, study PRJEB28245) | human gut metagenome | biome: gut microbiome; material: fecal sample | place: Denmark | collected 2008
TGCAGCGCATGATGCAGCGGATGACATTAGTCAGCCTTTTAAAACAGGCAGGTGATGCGGTGAGTGAAGAACAGATGAAAGCGCTCAACGACGCATTACAGAAAATCCCGAAAAATCAGGCATAGGAAAGGGCTGGTTACGAACATGACAAAAGCGATACAGCAGATTATGCTTGGAACTGTGACAAAGAATGAAAAACAGGCTGCAGAATCTTTAAAAAGGATTAAGGCAGCCGGATATGATGGTATTGAACTGAATGGGTTTATGATAAAACCGACCTCTTTTCTGGTCAGAATGCTCACAAAAGCAGCCGGTATGCCGGTCGGAAAAGGAGGGAATTACGACTGGAATGCCCTCGTGAAAGAGGCAGGACTTGTCGTGACAAGTATCCATGAGGATCTTGGCACGATAAAAAGAGAGCCGGAGACCATTATCAGGGAGGCTGAAAAATTTGGCACAAAATACGTGGTCATCACTGGAATGTACCGTTTTGACTATTCAGATAAAAACGCAGTGCTTGGCTTGTGTCAGGACTTAAATGCTTCCGGAAAAATTTTAAAAGAGGCGGGTGTGGAACTTTTATATCACAACCACAACTGTGAATTTTTGAAAGTTGAACCGGGAAAAACGGCATATGATCTGATCCTCTCTGAGACGGATGCTTCGTGTGTGAATTTTGAACTGGATTCCTACTGGCCGGCAGAAGCAGGCGTAAATGTGCTGGAACTGATGAGAAAGCTGGATACAAGAATGAAGCTTTACCATATTAATGACCGTGGAACAAGACTGTCAAAACCTGCCATGACACCAATCTTAAAATCGGACAGCATGGAACTCGGCTATGGAAACATGGATCTTGTTTCCATGGTCACGCAGGCACAAAAAGTGAAGGTGGATGCAGTGATCTTAGAAAGCCATAAAAACTGGGTGGACAATTCTCCGTTAAAGTCCATGGAGTTAAGTGCAGAGTTTATGAATCAGTACATTCGTTAGTGCATAGCTGGAAGGAGGAAACACAGGGCATGGAAGAACTGAAAAGGCATTTTATCACCTCAGACCGGGAGTACCGCGAGGGGGAAGTTTTTGTATATGAGCAGAAATTTACCGTGAAAGATGTGAAGAAGGCAGTGTTCACAGCGACCGCGCTCGGAGTATATGAGGCAGAGATCAATGGCGTCAAAATCGGAAAACAGATGTTTGCACCGGGATACTCCTACTATCCGAGGCGTGTGCTTTACCAGACATATGAGGTGAGCGCGCTGCTGCGTGAGGGCGCGAACACATTGCGGGTTTATCTTGGACAGGGCTGGTATTGCGGCCGTTTCCTCTGTGAGAACAAGACACAGATTTATGGGGAAAAGCCTGCGGTATCATGGATTTTAAAGATTGAGGATGCAGCTGGTGTCCGGGACATTGTATCCGGTGAGCAGACGGACGAACTGGAATCTCCCTATGGATATGCAGGGGAGTATGACGGTGAGATTTATTTTGCGGATGGAAGAAGCGCAGTGATCGGGCATCCGGTATCTATCAAAAACGAATTGGATTTTGCGTTGGAGCCGACGCTGACGGAAGTCGCGTTACAGGAAGAGATGGAGGTAAAAGAGGCAAAGCAGACAGGAAATGTGACTATTCTTGACTTTGGACAGAACTTTGCCGGAATTGTTGAAATTGATCCTTCTTTTCTTACAAATGAGACAATTACGATCCGCCACGGAGAGATTTTAAATGCAGATGGAAGTCTTTACACTGCCAATCTGCGGAAAGCAAAGGCAACTATCGTCTATCATGCCGGAGCGGAAAAGAAAAAATACCGACCGCGTTTTACCTATATGGGATTTCGTTATATGGAACTCTCAGGCGTAGATTATCAGTCGGGCATGATCAAAGCGTATGCGATTCACACCGATATGAAGCGCACCGGATACTTTTCGTGTGAGAATCCAATGGTTCAGAAGTTATATGAGAATCAGGTCTGGGGGCAGAAATCCAACTATGTGGAAGTGCCGACCGACTGTCCGCAGCGGGATGAACGTATGGGTTATACCGGGGATGGTCAGGTGTTTGCACGCACCGGAGCCTACAATTTTGACACCAATGATTTCTGGAAAAACTTTTTGCGTGATCTGGAACTGGGACAGCTTGACAACACGGAAGGGTATGTGTGTGCCACTGTGCCGCAGACCGGACCTGCCGGAATTGGTTTTATCAGCATGTTAGGCTGGGGAAATGCAGTCACAATTTTACCGGAAATGCTCTATCAGCAGTTTGGAGACGAGGAAGCACTGCCACGCCAGTACGAGAGCATGAAACTTTTTGTGGAGGCGGAAATCCGGAAAATGGGAAAGAAAAATCTCTGGATTGGACCTTCTTTGGGAGACTGGCTTGCAATGGGAAAAGGGATCGCATGGCAGGCAATGCACAACAATCCGGTATCGAATGCCTTTATCGTACATGATCTGAAGGTCATCAGCGAGACGGCAGAGCGTCTTGGGAAAAAAGCTGATGCAGACAGATACCGCAGACAGCTGGAAGCCACAACGAAAGCATATATTGAGAAATTCGTGAGCAAAAAAGGAATTGTGGCAAAAGATTATCAGTCTGCTTATATTATGGCATTAAAATTTGTATTGCCGGAGGGAGAACTGCGGGAACTGGTGAAGAAGAATTTTGCTGCCAATATCCGCAAAAATGGTCTCCAGACAGGATTCTTTGCAACGGAACATCTGCTTCCACTTTTAGTGGAAGCGGGAGAGACAGAACTCGCCTATGATATCCTGCTACAGGAAGGCTGTCCGGGCTGGATGTATCAGATAAAATGCGGTGCGACCACGACATGGGAGCGCTGGGATGCATTAAAACCGGATGGAACGGTCAACGAAGAGAAAATGGCAGGTTCCGGCGACAATATGGTTTCTTTCAATCACTATGCATTTGGCAGTGTCGGAGAATTTTATTATCAGTATATTCTCGGAATCAAACCACAGAAACCGGGTTTTGCAGAATTGCATTTCGAGCCGTATCCGGACAGACGGCTTGGTGGTGTGAGCGGAAGTTATCTCTCAAGAGCAGGAAAAATTGAAAGCTCCTGGAAGTATGAGGAGGATGGCTGTCATATCTCATTGAATACGCCAGTAAAATCGGAAGTGGTTCTGCCAGACGGAAAGAAAGAGACAGTGGAGGCAGGAACCTATCAGTGGCTCTGTTGAAAATAATTTTGGCAAATAAGGACACTTTTTTGAACAAAAAGTGTTCTTTTTTTGCGCTCATTTTTTTCCTAAAATAAAAAATAGAAAAGGAACACAGATGCAGGAGAGGGGGAAACTATGGAGCAGTATTATCTTGCAATCGACATTGGGGCTTCCAGCGGCAGACACATATTAGGACATATGGAAGACGGAAAAATGGTATTGGAAGAAATATATCGTTTTCCGAATGGAATGACCGAAGAGAACGGACAGAGATGCTGGAATGTAAAAGCACTTTTCAGAGCAATTTTAGAGGGAATGAAAAAGTGTAAAAAAGCGGGAAAAAGCCCGGTGAGTATGGGGATTGATACCTGGGCAGTTGATTTTGTCCTGTTGGATAAAGAGAATAAAATGCTTGGAGATGCAGTCGGTTATCGGGACAGCCGTACAGCAGGAATGGATGAGAAAGTCTATGAGATCATCCCGGAAGAAAAGTTATATGAGAGAACAGGCATCCAGAAGCAGATTTTCAACACCATTTATCAGTTGATGGCGGTAAAATCCAACAATCCCGAAATTCTCGAACACGCAGAGACCATGCTGATGATCCCGGAGTATTTTAATTATCTTTTGACAGGAGAGAAGGCATCAGAATATACGAATGCAACCACGACACAGTTAGTATCCCCGGAAACAAAAGACTGGGATTATGAGCTGATCGAAATGTTAGGATATCCAAAACAGATTTTTCAGAAAATAAAGAAGCCGGGAACCGTACTGGGAAATCTGACGAAAGAAATTCAGAAAGAGGTCGGATTTGATTGTGAAGTCGTCTTACCGGCAACACATGACACCGGTTCCGCAGTGATGGCAGTTCCGACAAATGAGGACAATACCATTTACATCAGTTCCGGAACGTGGTCACTGATGGGGACAGAATTAAAAAAAGCAGACTGTTCACCGGAAAGCAGACTTCATAATTTCACGAACGAGGGAGGATATGAATATCGTTTCCGTTATCTGAAAAATATCATGGGACTCTGGATGATACAGTCGGTCCGAAAAGAACTGGCACCAAAGCAGGGATTCGGAGAGATCTGCGAGGCGGCGGCAAGGGCGGACATTGCATCTTTGGTAGACTGTAATGACGACCGTTTTTTAGCACCGCAAAGCATGACAGAAGAAGTGCAAAAAGCCTGCGCAGAGACCGGACAGCGGATACCGGAGGGAATCGCAGAAACAGCGTGCGTGATTTATAACAGTCTTGCACAATGCTACGCACAGACGATCCGGGAGATCGAGGAGATGTCAGAAATTACATATGAAAGCATCCATGTTGTCGGCGGAGGAGCCAATGCGGCGTATTTGAATGAACTGACTGCAAAGGCAACCGGAAAGACCGTTTATGCCGGTCCGACAGAGGCAACAGCCATCGGAAATCTGACGGCGCAGATCATTGCAGCAGGAGAACTTGAAAATTTACAGGCTGCAAGAAAATGTATCTTTGAGTCTTTTGAAATAAAAAAATATGAGAAATAGCAATCAGGAATATCAGAAAAAATATATGCCGGAAGCGGATGTTGTGCCCGGCAGAAAGGTGAGGTAAAAATTTTATGACGGTACAGGAAAGATATGAAGCGGCCAGGAAAATGTATGCAGATGTCGGTGTTGATACAGATGCAGCGATCGCAAAATTAAAAGAAATCCCGGTATCACTTCATTGCTGGCAGGGCGATGACGTGACAGGATTTGACCATGACGGACCTTTGACCGGCGGAATCCAGACAACCGGAAACTATCCCGGAAAGGCAAAGACACCGGAACAGCTGATGCAGGACATGGAAGAGGCGATGAGCCTCATGCCTGGCAAAAAGAAATTAAATCTTCATGCAAGCTATGCAATCTTTGAGAAAGGCGAATTTGCAGACCGCGACAAATTAGAGCCAAAGCATTTCAGAAAATGGGTAGACTTTGCAAAGAAACACCATGTTGGGATTGATTTTAATCCGACATTTTTTTCACATGACAAAGTAAAAGACGGACTGACACTGACAAGCCCGGACGAGGAGACAAGAAAGTTCTGGATCGAGCATGGAAAAGCATGTATCCGCATTTCGGAATATTTTGCAAAAGAGACAGGTGTTCCATGTGTGATGAATATCTGGATCGGGGATGGATACAAAGATATTCCGGCAGACCGCATGGGACCACGCATGAGATATAAGGATTCCATTGAACAGATCATTGCAGAACCACATGATCCAAAGCTGGTAAAACCATGTGTGGAGTCTAAGGTATTCGGAATCGGTGTGGAGTCTTACACAGCGGGATCAGCCGAGTTTACATTGACATTTGCGGCGACACACGAGAATGTCCTTCCGCTGATGGACAACGGACATTATCATCCTACAGAAGTAGTATCGGATAAAATACCGGCTTTACTCTGTTATTTCCCGGAGATTGCACTTCACATCACAAGACCGGTAAGATGGGATTCTGACCATGTCGTCTTATTTGATGATGAGACAAAAGAGATGGCAAAAGAGATCGTAAGATGTGATGCGATCGACAGAGTACATATGGCACTTGATTATTTTGATGCAGGTATCAACCGCATCAGTGCATGGACGGTGGGATTCAGAAGCTGGCAGAAAGCACTATTATCTGCGCTCTGCACACCGAATGCGGAACTGAAAAAATTACAGGATGAGAACCGTCTGACCGAGCTTATGGTCATGCAGGAAGAATTAAAGACATTTCCATTTGGAGATGTATGGACCAAATACTGTGAGGAATGTGGAGTTCCCGCAGATAAGAACTGGTTTGCAGAAGTAGAGAGATATGAGAAAGAAGTACTGTTAAATCGATAGCCAGAGCAGGCTATGTGAAAAATAAGGCAGTTCGTTCTGACGCAAAAATGACGATAGAAAACCTAAATGGAGGAAAGAAAACATGAAAGTATTAGATGCAGAATTTGTGCAGGGATTTATCCGCATGGCAAATGATGGATGGGAGCAGGGATGGCATGAGAGAAATGGCGGAAATCTTTCCTATCGTATCCGGCCGGAAGAAGTGGAAGCCGTAAAGGAAGATTTTGAGCCAAAAGAGTGGCAGCCAATTGGAACAAGCGTTCCAAAACTTGCAAAAGAGTATTTTCTTGTAACAGGAAGTGGAAAGTATTTCCGTAATGTGATCATCAAACCGGAAGATTCCATCTGTATCATCGAACTTGATGAAAAAGGGGAAAATTACCGTATCGTTTGGGGGCTGGTGAATGGTGGAAGACCAACTTCTGAACTTCCGTCCCATTTAATGAATCATGAGGTGAAAATGATCGCAACCGGTGGAAAACACAGAGTCATCTATCATGCGCATACAACCAATATTATTGCGCTTACGTTTGTTCTTCCATTGGAAGATAAAGTGTTTACAAGAGAATTATGGGAGATGGCGACAGAATGTCCGGTTGTATTTCCAGAAGGTGTGGGTGTCGTTCCGTGGATGGTTCCGGGCGGCCGTGACATCGCAGTAGCAACCAGTGAATTAATGAAGAAATACAATCTTGCAATCTGGGCACATCACGGAATGTTTGCTTCGGGAGAAGATTTTGACCTGACATTTGGGTTAATGCACACCGCAGAGAAATCCGCAGAGATCCTTGTGAAAATGTTATCAATGCAGCCGAATAAGAGACAGACCATCACGCCGGATAATTTCCGTGATCTTGCAAAAGATTTCAATGTGACACTGCCGGAAGAATTCTTATATGAAAAATAGAGTAAAAAATTAGAAACGTTTATTAAAAAATGCGTGATAAAATCACTTTTCATGACACTTACCGTGCGCAATGTCATGGAAGGTGATTTTTGCTTTTAAAAAAGAAATTTATGTGCTATAAAAGAAGGAGGCTTTGGCTGAAAACACATATAAAAAGCGAGGATGAAAATGAAACAAGACTATAAAAAAACAACATACGCCTGCTTTATCGGTTATATTGTCCAGGCGATCGTCAACAGCTTTGTTCCGCTGTTGTTCGTGACATTCCAGAAAACATACCAGATTCCGCTGACGAAGATCACACTGCTTATCACAATCAATTTTGTGATACAGCTTCTGATCGATCTGCTTTCGGCAGGGTTCATTGACAAAATCGGTTACCGGGCATCCGTGGTCATCGCCCACATCTGTGCGGCGGCAGGGCTGGTACTGCTCACGGTTTTGCCGGAACTTTTTGCAGATCCGTTTGTTGGCATTTTAATGTCGGTCATGATTTATGCAGTGGGCGGTGGATTGCTGGAGGTGCTGGTCAGTCCGATCATTGAGGCATGCCCGACGGATAATAAGGAAGCGGCTATGAGTCTTTTACATTCCTTTTACTGTTGGGGATGTACCGGTGTTGTTTTATTTTCCACGGTGTTTTTCGCACTGTTTGGAACGGAACACTGGAAAATCCTCACACTGTTGTGGGTGATCATTCCGGTCTGCAATATGATTTTATTCACAAAAGTGCCAATCTACAGTCTGCATGAAGAGGGCGAGAAGGGCATGACCATGGGAGAACTTTTCCGGGAAAAAGTATTCTGGTTTTTAATGATCATGATGGTGTGCTCCGGTGCATCCGAGCAGGCGGTGAGCCAGTGGGCATCAGCGTTTGCGGAGCAGGGACTTGGAATCACCAAAACGATCGGTGATCTGGTGGGACCGATGGCATTCTCTATTTTAATGGGAACTTCCCGCTTGATTTATGGAAAATATGGAGACAGATTCGATCTGGATCAGTTTATGAAATTAAGTACGCTGCTTTGCATTGGCTCTTATCTGCTGATCGCATTTGTGCCGGTTCCGGCGGACCGACACTCGTGGGATTTGTTTCGAGTGCGTTTTCCAATAATCTGCGCGTGGGAATTGGAGCCTCAATTCTTTTCCCGGTTTTGCTGTTGGCGGGACTTGTGTTAGTTAGCAGCAAAAGGAACGAAAAATGCCAGATAATTTTTTAGACCTTTTTTAGAAATCATTCCTTTTCATAAAGAAACGTGAAAGAAATATTAAGATTACATTAATCCCCTTTTTTTCTGAAAAAAATATGGTACAATTTGCCATAAGTCAAAAAAGACAAGGAAAAAAAGGAGATTATGTAAGCATGGAAGACAACAATGTAAAGGAAAAAAAGCATTTCTTTCATAAAAAAGAAAAAAAGGCAGAAGTGGCTGAAGTACCAAAGAAAAAGAAGAAAGTATGGCTGATCGTTTTAGTGATTGCAGCTATTGTAATTGTATTGATCGGCAGCACTGTTAAAAATATGACTTCACAGATTGAGACAGCAGCGAATATGGTTGAGATAGAACCGGTAGAGAAAAGGGATTTATCCGATTCGGTTTCTTTGAAGGGAACGATCGCAGGGCAGAGCAAGACAAATGTCATGTCCCTTGCAGCAGCAGAGATCACAGCCGTGAACGTTCAGGTGGGTGACATTGTAAAAGAGGGTGATCCGCTTGTGACATTGGATCAGAAGGATATTGAAAAACAGATTGCAGAGTTGAAGACAAATATTAATAATGCGAATGCTGTTGCAGCAAACGATGAGGCACAGAAGCAGGAAAGTCTGGTTCAAAATAAGCAGGATCAGCAGGATTCTCTAGAAGCTGCGCAGAAAGCGATTGATGAGGCACAGAGTGATGTTGATAAATATAAGAAAAAGGTGGCAGAGTGCGGGGATTATATTTATTATCTGAAAAATAACCATGAGGACACTTCTGAATATGATGCAAAATTAGAAGGCTTCAAATCGTCTTTAGAGGCAGCACAGAAAGCATTGGATACAGCGAATGATAACTACGCGTCCGTATTAAAGAGCACAGACCGAAGTGTAGCATCAGCTCAGAATACCGTTGACATGCAAAAATACCAGACAAGCACGACCAGAGATTTAAAAGACCAGCTGGAACAGTTACAAAAACAGCTTGCCGACTGTACACTTTCTGCACCGATCGGTGGAGTTGTCACAGCCGTCAATGTATCAGTCGGAGATAAAAACACAGCAGGAACGACCATGATCACGATCGAGGATACATCTTCCTTAAAAGTGATCGTAAATGTTGAGGAAGCTGACATTTTAAAGATCCAGGAAGGAATGCCTGCAACCGTTTCAACGGATGCAACGGGGGATGAAGAGATCAAAGGTACGGTAACACGTGTGGTCAGAGTAAAAAATCAGTCCACCAACACAAACGGTACAGATACCAATACCTCAAGCGGTTATTCTGCTGAGATCACGATCGACAACACAGAACTTCTGGTTGGAATGAGTGCAAAAGCCAAAATTGTGATCAAAGACAGAGGTACACAGCTTGCAGTTCCATATGATCTGATCCGGCAGGATGACAACGGAGATTCCTATGTTCTGGTAGCGGAAGCAAATGAAGATGGAACAGCAACCGCAGTCCGAAAAAATATCAAAGTCGGTGAAGAGGTAGATTATTATACAGAAGTGACAGGCGGCGATCTGAAAGAGGGCGACCAGCTGATCTACGATAATACATTTTCTGTCACCGAAGGTCAGGTGTTTACTCCGGAACAGATATATTCCAATCAGGCACTTGACACAGAAGGCATGATGAGTACGGAGGCAGAATGATCGTGAGTGAACCAGTAATCCGTATGGAGAATATTATAAAACGTTATTACATAGGCAAGCCGAATGAACTGCAGATTTTAAATGGGATCAGCCTGTCAGTCGATCAGGGAGAATTTGTCTCCATCGTCGGTGAGTCCGGTTCCGGAAAAAGTACATTGATGAATATTATCGGCGTCCTGGACCGTCAGACTGAGGGAACTTACTTTCTGGAGGGAAAAGATGTAAATAAAATGGATGATTCCATGCGAAGTGCGATCCGAAACAAAAGAATCGGTTTTGTTTTCCAGAATTTTAACCTTCTTCCGAAGGCAAATGCATTAAAAAATGTCATGGTTCCGCTGTTATATAGTACTGAGAAGGAAAAAAATCAAAAAGAACGTGCCATGGAAATGTTAAAAATGGTTGGCATGGAGGAACGGGCTTTTCATAAACCAAACGAGCTTTCCGGTGGACAGAAACAGAGGGTGGCGATCGCACGCGCAATGATCAATGATCCGGCGATCATCTTAGCGGATGAGCCGACCGGAGCGTTGGATTCTAAGACCGGACATATGGTCATGGATCTTTTTCATAAGCTGCATGAGGAGCAGGGAAAAACCATCGTGTTGATCACACATTCACAGGAACTCGCGGCGGAGACAAAACGGATCGTTACGATCTTAGATGGTAATATCGTGTCAGATAATGGAGGTGAAGGCTGATGTTTTTGGAAAATATAAAAGAGGCGATCACCAGCATTTTCAGCAATAAAATGCGTTCGGTTCTGACCATGTTAGGAATCATCATCGGTATCAGTGCAGTCATCACGATCACGACGATCGGTAATTCCATTCAGACTACTTTGACATCCACCTTAAATTCACTGGGTGGCAATACGGTTCAGGCATATGTGGATGCAAGATATCCGGAAGATGATGCAGACTGGGATACCTGGGAATACCCGGAAATGAAAACATCGGACTTTGTGACACAGGAGATGATCGATGAACTGGTGGAAAAATATCCGGATGAATTTGATGGAATAGCAGCTTCTGAATTTCTTGGAAACGGACAGATTCGGCAGGATAAAAATACTTATGCCAATGTATCTGTTCAGGGGACTACTTCCGAGTATATTGATTATATGAAATTAAAGATGTATGCCGGAAGAAACCTTACAAAACAGGATAACAAAACAAAGAAGAACGTCTGCATTGTGGCAGATACCATGGCAAAGCAGTATTTTGGAGATGAGAATCCAATAGGAGAACAGATCACT
>UMBI01034632.1_pt1 | contig 10943 bp, 8 predicted proteins | sample 1963911 | NCBI WGS metagenome assembly UMBI01 (sample SAMEA4835936, study PRJEB28245) | human gut metagenome | biome: gut microbiome; material: fecal sample | place: Denmark | collected 2008
ATAAGTGATTGAGCGTCTTAAAAATTAACTTAATGACATTGCCTATAAGGGTCAGCAAGTACTGACCCTTATAGGGTCTGAGCAAGCCACCAGTTCACTGGTGGTTATGATTATTTGATTGTTTCGTTTTTCTTTGTCAAATGTCTCTTTTTACCATTCAGTTCCAGCTGATCTCGTTGAATATGAGCTGGGTGCTGGTGGTATCGATGTTCAGGGCCTTATTCATGGCGTAAATACGGCCGTAGGTATAGAGCGTACCCCAAAGAGCCTGATCGTTGATGATGTTCAGGGCCTTGCCGAAGTTTTCGTTCTGTACGTCATAGTCGGGAGAATATGCCGCGGCTTCCAGATAGGCGTCCAGCTCCGGATCAGCGAAGCGGGAATAATTGTAACCATGCTCGATGCCGCTGCTGTGGAAAATATCGCAGATGTTGGTATAACCCGCGTCCGCCATGCCCAAGTTGCTCATCGCAGCAATTCCGAAATTGCCCTTCCACAGGTTTTCCATCCAGATGGAGGTTTCCAGAGAGCTGACCTTAATGGTGATCCCCACCTCAGCCAGGTTCTGCTGAATGGCCTCCCACATGGCCTTCTGGTCGGAGGTGATGCCGATCTCGCCCAGATCCACCGGCAGCTCCAGTCCCGACTCCTCAAGCAGTTCCTTTGCTTTGTCGGGATTATAAGTATACTCCGTGAATTCTGCGGGCTTGTCCATGCCCCACTCGGGCAGGTAGAAGCAGTGGGGCACCACATAGTTGCCTTTGACCTCGGACATAGCGGCCACGCCGTCAGTGTCAATGGCGTACAGGATGGCCTGTCTCAGCTTTTGGTTATCGAAGGGCGCTACTTCGGTATTGAAGATGATATAATTTCCCAGGGTCGGCTTGCCGAACTGGATCTTCAGATTGCTGTCCTTGCTGGCCTGATTGTAAGTGGCGGGAGGAATGCTGGTGAAGTCAACATCGCCGCGCTGCAGGGCGATCAGGGCGGTGTTGGGATCGGGGATATAGCGTAAGGTGATCTTCTTGATCTGCGGCTGTCCACCCCAGTAGTCGGGATTGGCCGTAATAACCGCAAGGCCGGTAGTGTCGTCATAGCTTTCCAGGATATAAGGTCCTGTGCCTACCAGGGTCTTAAAGTATTCCTCATCGCCCTCACTCTCAAACTTGGCGGAATTGACGATGGGAATCGTGGAAATATAATAGGCGGTGTTGTCGCTGAAGTACGGTACGGTGAAAACAACGGTCTTCTCGTCCAACGCTTCCGCGGCGTAGCCTATATAGGTGCCGGCGCCGACAGGCGTGCTCAGCGCGTAATCCAGGGAGTAAACAACGTCGTTTGCGGTGACCGGGGTTCCGTCGGAGAATTTGGCGTCCCGCAGATGGAAGGTCCAGGTGAGCCCATCTTCAGTGGATTCATAGGTTTCCGCCAAAAGGGGGACGATTCCTTCATCGCGCATTCTGTCAAAGCGGATCAGAGGTTCCATCACGTTTCTGGTGATATCCGTTGAATAGTTAAACGGATCAAGGGGCGGCTTATAACTATAGGCGAGTGTAAGCTCATCCTTTTTAACGTTGCTATTGTTCTGAGAAGCTTGGTCGCCGCCACAGCCGGCGAGCAGGACTGCTGTCATCGCGAAGCAGAGAATCAGGGCCAATATCCGTTTTTTCATGTTTATCCTCCTGTTCATTTTTGTCATAACAACGGGTTTCCGTTGATGATCCCTTTATTCTTGCCGGAAGCAGGCGACCTTATGTCCGGGAGCAACCTCCACCAGCGGTATGTTCCGCGCGTGGCATTCTTCCGTGCAGAGCTCGCAGCGGGAAGTGAACCTGCATCCAATGCCCGGATCAATGGGAGAGGAGACCTCGCCCTTCAAAAGCGTAGGTACCTTGCCGATGCCCTCCACACTGGGGTCCGGAATCGCAGCAAGCAGAGCCTTGGTATAAGGATGAAGCGGGTTATTAAAGATCTCTTCACTGCTTGCCTGTTCCACACACACACCCCGGTACATGACAATGATCTCATCGGAGATGTGGCGCACCACAGAAAGGTCGTGGGTGATAAACAGATAGGTCAGACCCATTTCCTTCTGCAGATCCATCAGCAGGTTCAGAATCTGCGCCTGGATGCTCACATCCAGCGCGCTGACCGGCTCGTCACAGACGATGAATTCCGGCTTCACCGACAGGGTTCGTGCGATGCCGACGCGCTGCCGCCTGCCGCCGTCCAGCTCATGGGGATAGGCCATAGCAACCCGCTCGCTGAGTCCCACGATGTCCATTAATTCTTTGACTCTCGGGGTCGCCTCTTTCTTATTTTTATACGTTTTTGTCAGGAGCAGCGGCTCCATGATGCTGTCCATGACTGTCATGCGCGGATCCAGAGAGGCGTAGGGGTCCTGGAAGATAATATTGATCTTTTTCCTAATCTGCCGAAGCTCCCCTTTTTTCATGGAGAACACGTCCTGTCCCCGGAAGAGCATTTTTCCGCTGGTCGGCTCAATCAGGCGGATCATTGTCTTCCCCAGGGTGCTTTTTCCACAGCCGGATTCGCCCACGACACCCATGGTCTTCCCTTCTTCAATCTTGAAGCTAAGCCCGTCGACGGCATGGAGCATATGTTTCTTGACAGGAAAGTATTTCTTGATGTCGATCGCTTCAATCAGAGGGGTCGAATCACTCACGCCTGTCACCTCCATAAAGAAAACATTTGATCCTGTGGGTACCGTCCTGATAGACCGGGGGTTCTTTTTCCCTGCAGATGCCCATGCATCTCTCACAGCGGGGCGAAAACTTGCAGCCTTCGGGCAGATTTGAAGGGTCCGGCATCATACCCTGGATGGGCTTAAGCCGTTCCTTCTTTCCCTTGAGGCTGGGAATACTCCCAAAAAGGCCATCGGTATAGGGATGATGCTTTTCGTTAGCGAAGATCTCCAGAACGCTACCGGACTCCACGATCTCCCCGGCATACATGACCGCGACCTTATCGCAGGTCTGGGCGACAATGCCAAGGTCGTGGGTGATCATGATCATGGAGGTTTCCAGCTTGTTCTTCAGCTCCCGCATCAGGCTGAGAACCTGCGCCTGGATGGTCACGTCCAGCGCCGTCGTTGGCTCGTCCGCGATCAGCAGCTCCGGCTCGCAGGCCAGAGCGATGGCGATGACTACCCGCTGCTTCATGCCGCCGGAAAACTGGTGGGGGTATTCGTTCCTTCTCGAGGCGGGGATGCCCACCAGTTCCAGGACCTCGTCCACCCGCTGGTACATCTCATTCTTCGTCCGCCCATGCTCGTTATGGAGCATCAGTGCCTCGTAAATCTGATCGCCAATGGTCATGATCGGGTTCAGGCTGGTCATGGGATCCTGAAAGATCATGCTGATTTTTTTACCCCGGATTAACTGCATCTCCAGTTCTTTCTTTTCCAGCAGATTTTCGCCGTCCAAGAATATCTCGCCATTTACGATCTGTCCCACAGGCTTAGGTAGCAAACGAAGGATGCTGAGGGCAGTGGTGGTCTTTCCCGCTCCCGTCTCACCCACCAAGCCAAGTGTCTCCTTCCGGTTCAGATCCAGGTCGATATTGTTGACCGCGTACACAGTCTCAAGATCGGTCTTGTATTGAACGGAGAGATTCTTTATCTCAAGAAGCTTTGTTTGATCCATTTTCCTCTTCTCCCTGTGATCAGTCTTTCAGCCGCGGATCCAGCGCGTCGCGCAGACCGTCGCCGATCAAGGTGATCGCCATCGCGGAGATTACAATCGCCAATCCGGGAATCAGCATCAAGTTTGGCGCATCCAGCATGTAATTCTGGGCGTCGTTGAGGATGATGCCCCATTCCGGCGTGGGTGGCTGCACGCCAAAGCCCAGGTAACTATAGCCAGCTGCGGAGATGATAGTGCCAGCGACCATACCAGCTGCCGTAACAATGATCAGTCCCATGGCGTTGGGCAGTACATGGCGTACAATGATCCTGAAGTCGCTGGCGCCAAAGGCCTTTGCCGCCTGGATGTACTCCATGTCGGTCAGATTCATCACCTGTGACCGCACCGTGCGGGCAATACTCGGGATCGTGCCAATAACCATGGCAAGGAGCAGATTGATCAGACCCGTGCCAAAGCTGGCAACAATCACAATGATCAGCAGCATGGGAGGCATACAGTTCAGCACATCAAAGAGCCGCATGACCACATTATCGAAGAATCCCCCGTAATAGCCAGTCGCCGCGCCGATCAGCGCACCGATCGCATAGGCGAGCAGCACCACAAAAATGCCCATGGAAAGGCTGATTCTGCTGCCATAGATCATGCGGGCAAACAAATCCCTGCCCAGGTTGTCGGTGCCGAAGATATGTTTGAGGCTCGGCCCCTCCAGGGCCTCGCTGGGAACGATCTTCGTGGTCAAGATCTGGTCGGCAAACAGTCCAGCGAATATTGCGAAAAATACAAAGGCGATCAGCACATAAAGACCAAGCATGCCGGTCTTGCTCTTTTTGAACCTGCGCCATGTCTCCCGATACAAGCTGGGCCTTTTGGCCCGTTTTTTCATTGTTTTCTCCGTCATATCGCTGCCTCCCTTCAGGTCGTGTATTTGGCCTTGACCCGCGGGTCCGCGTACGCACTGATGATATCGACGATCAGAACGGCCAAGCACCAGATCGCAGCCAGGAAGATCGTGGTTCCCATCACCAGCGGCACGTCCTTGGCACGTACCGCATCCAGGCACAGGGTGCCGAGGCCCGGGATGGAGAAAGCAGTCTCGATCAGCACCGTGCCGCCTAGCATCGCGCCAAAGGTAAGACCAATGAGATTAATCAGCGGCAGGGAAACATTGGGTAGTGCATGTTTCCAGATGATGCGCCTTTCCGAGGCGCCCTTGGCTCGGGCCGTGCGGATGTAATCCTGCCGCACCGACTCCAGCATGATTGTCCTTGTCGTGCGCAGCAGGCTGCCGGCGCTACCGATCCCGTATACCGCCACAGGCAGGATGTAATGCTTCCACGTGTCCACGCCGTTAGATGGCAGCCATCCCAGCCATAGAGAAAAGATCAAGAGCGCCACCAGGCCGAACCAGAAGCTGGGCATGGAGCTGAAGATCATGGCTAGGATGCGCATGATGTTATCCGTCAGGCTGTACTGCTTGACAGCTGACAGCACACCTAAAGGAACGCCCAGAAGCGCGTACACTGCCGTCCCGAACAGGACCACACGGAAGGTGTAGATAAAGTACCGGTTGATGTCGTCTACAACGCTGTGGTTGGTCATCCAAGACTTGCCGAAGTCGAAGTGGAAGATGATGTCTTTCAAATACTCCCCCAGCCTGACATGCAAGGGCTGATCATAACCCAGCTCATGGTTGAGCCGATCCACATCTTCCTGCTTTGCCTGAATTCCCAGGATGTTTCTGCCCGGATCGCCCGGGACAATATTGATCATCACATACACCAAGATGATTACGGCGAGAAGAATCGGTATAGTCAGGAGCAGTCTTTTGATCACATACTTATACATCCGTTTTTCCTCCCTGAATAATGTGTTTTCTTCCTGCGCTTCTGTTCATTCACTCTGCTGGCCCCGAAGTTCATTTTCCCCGGTCCTCTTCTATCGCCATGGGCATTCTGCCGCGGCGGCAAGAGTTTTTTCAATATCTTCCTCGTTGCTGTAGGCGCCCAAAGCCATACGGATGTAGTTCCCGTTGAAGGTCCTGCACTGACATACGACCACCTGACGATTCATAAAATACCTGCAGATCTCCTCCGCATGCTCAGTCTTGATGCACAGGGACGCGCATCGTCTCTGACTGTCACCCGGCGTGACAAGCGTGTAGCTCAGCTCTCGCAGGCCCACATAAAGCTGATCCAGCAGCGGCCGGATGTGCTGTTCGATTCTGTCGGTGCCGATCTCCAGAATCTTCTTCAGCGAATCGTGGAAAATATAGGTCCCGAGATAATCACTGGAGCAGTTGTCGAACTTGTTGGCGTTCAAAGGATCGGTGCAACGGAGCTTGAGGAAGCCATCTGTGTAGTCCGGCGCGATCTGGAAATTGTAGGATACAAAAGTGGGTCTAACCTTCTCCAACAGCTCGTCGCAGCAATACAGGAATCCGATGCTGATAAATGCGCCCAGGCCTTTGTAGCCTCCGGCGGATACGGCGCTCACGCCCCATTCCTCGGCGTGAAACTCATTCAGGCCCAAGCTCTGGATCGCGTCCACGATGAGGAATATGCCTCTCTCCTTGCACCTGCGCCCCAACTCCGCCAGATCCAGCTTGTATCCCGTCAGCGACTGCACATGGCTGACGAAAACCATGACCGTGTGCTCATCAACCTGCTCCCAGAGCGTGTCGATGGAGGGATTGTATTCCGGATCCATCTTCGCATATTTGCAGGTGACGCCACGAGTTTGAGCGGCATGGGCACAGGGAAAGAGGATGGCCGAATGCTCCCGGTCGAAGGTCACAATGTTGTCTCCCGGTTGAAACTGGAAACCCTGCATTAGAATATTGAAACCCTCATTCGTGTTCTTCGTAATTGTCACGTTTTTGCCCGGAACACCGCCCAGAAGCCTGCCGATATAATCCCTTGTTTCATCGGCAACTCTGAAAAACGGCTCCCTCCCCGGGCCGCCCCGTTTCGCAGTGGCGGCAGCCACCGCCCACTCGTCAAAGTATCTGGCAGCGGCGGCCTTGCCAATCAGCGATCCGCCGCAGTCCCAGGCGGAGTCCAGATATGTACACATCCCTGTTACCGGGAACTGTTTGCGAAATTCATTCCACCATGTCATAGGTATCTCCATAATCAAAAATAATATCGCTGATATATTACAGATATACTCTGCATATTATCACCTTTACGCAGAGCTGTCAACAAGAATTTATTATTATTTATTCACCAAAAGTAGAGTTCCTGTGTTTAAGGCAAAACGTCCGCCTTTTTCAGGTGTATACACTCCGTGATGAAGCAATCTGTTTCAAACTATTGCAATCATTTTTCCATACGTGCTATAATAATGGCACTTCGTCGCACCGATATGATAGGATTGAAATTGAGTGACCCGCTGTCATGCGGGAGAAAGGGAAACATCCAATCGCCTTTTTGTTTGATAACGCGATTGTGTGCAGTGAAGACCATGATAATAGAAGAGAGGCTGAAAGCCTTAGGCATCGACCTTCCCGAATCCTACTCACCCATTGCCAATTACATTCCCGTTTCCCGTGTCGGGAACACACTTTATCTTTCCGGAACCGGCCCAAGCCGCGGAACTGCTGCCCTTTACACAGGTAAGCTCGGTTCCGACATCAGCGTAGACGACGCTTATCAGGCGGCACGGCTTGCCGCCGTCAACGTTCTCATTATGCTCAAGCAGGAGCTCGGCGACCTGGACAAGGTGGACCGGATCGTAAAAATGATTGGATACATCAACTGCACCCCTGACTTTCAGCAGCAGCCCGTTGTGCTTAACGGGGCTTCGGATCTGTTTGTTCAGGTATTCGGCGAAAAAGGAAGGCACGCCCGCGCCGCTATCGGCATCAACGCCCTGCCCATGAGCCTGCCGGTGGAAATCGACGTGACAGTCACCTGCAAGGATTGATCGGTCAAAAGATAAAACAGATACCGGGGTGTGACTCATCAGCAGTGAGTATCCCTCCGGTATCTGTTTTTTTCATCTCAGCTCCCCGGGAGCTGAATTGAGTCATTCGGCTGTAATCGTCATTTTCTCCGGCACGTCTTCCAAGACAGGAAGCTCTGCGCTGACGGAGGAATTCTCCACGGAGGCGGCGTATTCCTTGTGCAGTAGGCAATTGACCGGATCCTCCGTCCCAATCACGACTGCAAGCCTGTGTCCGGCGGCGATGGTGTAGCGCGTCGGGTTCAGGCATGCGGTATAGTTGTGGAACTCGCCCATTTTCAAGGTGACCCATGCCGCTGCAGATTCCGGCTCATACCCGGCCTCCGGATTACACAGGTCCAAATAAGCACGGGAAATGACCTTGTAGGGGCGGCTGACCGGCTCGAAGGCCCGCACATCCAGCGGCGGAAGCTCCCCACCCAGGGGCAGACCGCCCGCCTGAACGACCTTCATGGGAACGTCGTCGCGAATGGGATCCGTCGTGCTGATGCTCTCAAAATCCTCCTGGGCCAGATCTACAAGGAGCACCGTGAGCTTGAGATCGTCCTGCCTTCCGGACGCGTTGCCAAGCGCCAGGGTCTTTTTGTCTGCATCGTTGGCATTGACGGCGTGGAAGTTCTCGTTCGCGTCGCCATCCGCAAGAGCCGCAGAAAAGCAAACCTTGACCGTTCCCTGGATCGTCAGCTCTTCCCCCAGCGGTGCACTGAGGTAACGCCGATTCATGCTACCGGAGGCAAGGCTCATTTTTTCATCGAAGTTCTCCGCATTAACGCCGGCCTTCTCCCAGTCCGTATCCACCACAGAAACGCCGTCTGATGCGCAGCGGAGGAAAGCCGTTTTGCAGGTCTCCCATGCATCCGCCCTTTCCCAGCGGTCTTGATCCAGATTGCTCTGCACCAACACCTCGGGCATGAGCTCTGCGCCGTTGTCCACATCATACAGGAAGTGGCTGATCCAGCGGTTCAGGATATCATCATAGTTCTGCCCGTCCACAAGGATGCCATAGCCCCGGTTCTGCATGGTTGGGGTGATGTGGCCCCCCTGGTGGAGAAGGAGCTTGGCCTCCATCCCCGCCTTTTTGAAGGAGTGGAGCATCATCTCGAAATGCTTGGTGGAGACGTTCTCGTCGTTCAGCCCGTGGACGATCAGCGCCGTGCAGCGGATCTTGTCCGCCTCCCGGGTGTAGTTTCTCTCTTCCCAGAATTCGCCGTAATCGAAACCAGAGCTCAACTGCTCGGCGCTAAGTCGGCTCAGGGAAGCATCCAGTCTCCGGCGCTGCTCCTCTGTGAGTGTGGGGTCAAGGTAGCGGCTGGTGCAGAAGTAGGCCAGGAAGCTCACCAGCATCTCCCTCGGATAATATCGCTGCGCGCCCTGCTGGTTCAGGTTGCTGTACCAGTCCGCAATACCAGCAACAGGAATGATCGTCCGAAGCCCAGGGACACCCGTAACCGCCACTGCAAAGGGCAAGGTACCGGCATAGGACTTTCCTGTCATGGCAACGCAGCCGTTAGACCAATCCGCCTTGATCGCCGTTGTTCCGCGCCGGTCCGTGTAGGCGACGCGATCTCCGTGCAGCCATTCCACCACAGCGCGAAAGGCGTCCCGCTCATAATGAGATCCGGTGTATTCAATACCATCAGAGCCCAGTGTGCCAAAACCGGCGCAATAGACTGCGGCAAAGCCCCGGATCAAATAATAGTTATAAAAATCGATGTCATAGCAGAAGGCCCCCTTGTTCCCTGCATCGGGATAGTACCAGTCCGCTGGGTCAGCTGTTGCAGCGGCCTCCAGTGACGTCATTTCACCGGATGGAATTTCGGGTGCGGCATCGCGCATGAGGCTAAAATCCGGGTCAGGTAAAGCCAGATCCTGCACCTGCTTCATATGGTCAAAGCAGTCCACGTGAACACCGGCAAAATAGGGGCAGGCCTCCAGGATAGTTCCTGCCTTGTAGTGTCCTTCTGCGGCACTTCTCGGCACCTGAACCACGATCTTGATCCGATCCCTTCTGCCGTCACCGTCCATATCATAGTCCGACTCCACATACGCGCAGTAGCGGACAATATGAGACATCGCCGGGTCATAGGCAGCTCCGGTCTTGCCGTCGGTAAATGGAAAGACCGGCTGGGCCAATCCGTTTTCAAAAACAGGGATTTTGCTGTCTCGAACAGATTCCATTTCCGTATCCCTCCAAGCATTTTTGAGACTTGTCCTTATCATAGCGAATGATCGGGTAATTTGTCAACAGTCATCTCATTGCGCGCATAGGTGCAGAGCGAGACCCAAAAAGAAAACGAATCTGCTCTCGTATATCTGTTCATTTTGGGCCTCATGAAAGAAGAAGCCGTCCCAAATCTCTGATTAGGCTACAGCAAGGAGGGTGCCGTTCTTGGCGAAGGAAACCGAATCTAACAGACCAACTTCAAATTCTGGGCAGCTGAGCACGCTAAGGTCTTTGACAGCATGAAGGCATCAATGCAGTCAATAGATATTAACTCCCCATCCTTGTACGTCGTCTCAACACAGGCCGTGTCCATGTTGAAATCGCAGGATAATAGTTGATCTTTTCTCCCGCAAGGTGATCGCATATAAGATTTCAAAGAAGAACAGTACCCAGCTCATCACGGCCACGTTTAAGATGGCTTATGAGGAGCGAAATCCTTCAACTGGCCTTGTTTTTCATAGTGATCGCGGCGCACAATATACATCTCATCGGTTCCAACAGCTTTTACATGAGCATAAAGTACAGCAGTCTTTTTCGCGCCCCGGTGAGCCATATGACAATGCGGTAGCAGAGTCGTTTTTCGCATCACTGAAAAAAGAAGAGCTCTACCGAAGAAATATTACTTCCGATAGAGCATTTCAAGCCAGCATCGCTTCCTATATTGAGTTTTATAATACCAAAAGGCCGCATCGAACATTGAAAAATCTGACGCCATGCCAGATGGAAGAAAACTTCTACAAAAACGCCAAATGAGACATCGGTGTTCGAATCGTCAGGCTTTTGCGTTTTCTACTTCGATTTGAAGAGGTTTGAATTTGAGTGTCTCATATCCGTTTTGGCGTGGTAATCTCAAAAAGCGCTGTCATATCAAGGCTTTTAAGATACAAAACGACCCTACACGATCCGCAAGTCTCATCAACTTGTTCGGATTGGGTAGGGTCATTCAAAAAAAGATGCACGAGCAAAGCCTTGCGCCGCAAGGGTTTGCGGGCTTTTGAGGCTCGATTTACCGTTTTGCAATTCGAACCCCCAGCATCTTGTGATGACAGATGAATGATCTGTAAATGTGCGCGTGAATCTGTAAATTAAGT
>UMBI01034108.1_pt1 | contig 10922 bp, 8 predicted proteins | sample 1963911 | NCBI WGS metagenome assembly UMBI01 (sample SAMEA4835936, study PRJEB28245) | human gut metagenome | biome: gut microbiome; material: fecal sample | place: Denmark | collected 2008
GCCGCGATACGCTTGGTGTGCCGGTCTACGCCATCGGCGTTCCCACGGTCGTCGACGCGGCGACGCTGACGCTCGACGTGCTCGAAGAGGCCGGAAAGTCGGACGTCGACCCCACGGCCCTGCGCGGCCACGAGACCGTTATGGTCACGACGCGCGACATCGACGCGCAGATCCGCGAGCTTTCCCGCATCATCGGCTACGGCATCGACCTTGCGCTCCAGCCGCTCGATTTTTCCGAGCTCTGCGCGCTCATGGGCTGAAGATGTGCAAAATTTCCGGTGGTATTCATAATTTGTTTACAACCGATTCAAACTTTAGCCAAGATTGACTGGTATCTTAATACTTGCAAAGGGGGACTCCCCCCGATGTGATTTTCTCCCTCCTAAAAATACACACACAACACAGCAAGAAGCCCTCGCCTCTCCCGGCGGGGGCTTTTTGTTTCCCTAAACAGGGAAACGGGGAGGGTTCCGCGCGCTGCGCGGAGGGGAGGTGCAGCGCTTGGCGCTGCACGGATAAAGGGGGATACTCTCTTTCTCGAAAGAGAGTATCCCCCTTAAACCCCCGAGAGAAAGGACGAGGGGTCTTGCCCCTCGACCCCGCTTACATTGGCAGTCTGTGGCTCGAAGAGCTGCGCGGCCTGCGGAATCGGGTGCGGTGTACGTGGCTTCGCCACGAATCCCTTCATTTCGTCACCATTCGCAACCGCGCCCTACTCCGTGGGGCGCGAGTGACGGTAGTACGGCGGCGGACTGCCTGCGGGGGCGGCTTTGCTGCGCTCGCCGCGGGTGGGATTGCTGCTTTTCTATTTCAACAGTGTTCTTTTCTGTGAACGGTCCGCAGCTTATGGAAATACGCACCGGACAGCTGCGAGATTTGGCATAAATAAGGCAGATAAAAACAAAGCCCGCACTGTCGCTTGACAGCGCGGGAGAATTTGCTATAATGGACGTAGAAAGGGCGCTGCGACAAGCGGTCAGCCCGGGAAGTTAGGAAGACTCAAAATGAGAAACCGTCACTTGGCCGAGTGGCGGTTTTCGCTTTTTATACGGATCGTAACCACATATCCAAGGATATGTAACGTGATCGTAATAGGCATATCTACCACCTCCTCTCGGAGGATGTAGCCAACCGCCTGCCGTTCGTGCAGCGCCTTGTTATTACCGTATCATAAGTTCCAACAAATTGCAACATTTGTTTCATCCCATGCGCGGTGAGCGCAGCAATGCCGCGCCCGCAAGATGTCTGCCGCCGTGCTCCCGTCACTCGCGCCTCACGATAGTAAGGCGCGGTTGATACCGGTAACGATTCGCAGAGACTCGTGGCGAAGCCACGTACACCGCACCTGATTCGGCAAGCATTGTAGCTCTTCAAGCAAGAGACTGTCAATGTAAGCGGGGTCGAGGGGCAAGACCCCTCGTCCTTTCTCTCGGGGGTTCAAGGGGGATACTCTCTTTCGAGAAAGAGAATATCCCCCTTACTGCGCACCCTGCGGCACGCAGGAAACAAAGTGCAGAGCACCGCGCTGCCAAAAATCCCGCCTTTCAGCAAAGAAAAAAGAACGCCTCGGAAGAGGCGTTCTTTTTATTTTTGCGAAAGTAAAATTTACAGATACTTCTGCATGCCGTCGGTGGCGAGGGCGGGGTCGCCGGAGACGGAGATGGTGAACTTGACGCCGGTGGCGTTGCTGAAGCGCTCGAGCTCGTTCAGGAAATCGTCGGCCGCCTGGTTGCACTCGCCGCCAGTGATCTTGAACAGGTTGTCGATGAAGATGTGGGAAATATCATAATTGCCCGCGTACAGGCCGAACAGGAAGCCGCGCAGGGCCTCGTAGTTGGACAGGTCATACTCGTAGGCAGAGATCAGACGAACGTGATAGTGCAGGTCAAAGGTCATGGTAGACTTTGCCTCGACGCAGACGACGCTGCCGTTATCCTCCTGCGCAGTGGTATTGATCATTTCGATCAGCTTCTTGGTCTTACCGGTGCCCTTTTCACCCATGATGAGTCTGACCATAGAAATCACTCCTTTCAATAGATCCCCGCCTCTTTTGCGGGGGATGGTCTTTCTGATGGCATCAGCATAGCATAAATGAAACAAATTTGCAATGCTGAATGGAAAGTTTCAGGTTTATTCAAAAAATTCAGCGCAGGCGCTTACGCAGCTCCTCGCCCATTTCCTCGTATCCGGGCTTGCCGAGCAGCGCGAACATGTTCTTTTTATACGCCTCCACGCCCGGCTGGTCGAAGGGATTCACGCCGAGGAGGTATCCGCTCAGCCCGCAGGCATATTCAAAGAAGTAAATGAGCTGGCCCATCGTGCGGGCGTTGTTCTCATCGAGATTCAAAATGATGTTCGGCACGCCGCCCTCGACATGGGCGAGCAGCGTCCCGTCCATGGCCTGACGGTTGATGAAGTCCATCGTCTTTCCCGCAAGGAAGTTGAGCCCGTCGCCATTGACTTCGTCAAAGGGGACGATCATCTGCTGCTCCGCGGGCGCAAAGCGCACGACGGTCTCCATCAGCATACGCTCGCCCTGCTGGATGTACTGGCCCATCGAGTGGAGGTCTGCGGTGAAGTCGACGCTCGCGGGGAAGAGGCCCTTTTCCTCCTTGCCCTCGCTCTCGCCGTAGAGCTGCTTCCACCACTCGGCCATGAAGCGGAACGCGGGCTCGAAGCACGCGAGAAGCTCCACCTTCTTGCCCTGACGGTAGAGCTCGTGGCGCATGGCGGCGTACTGCCACGCGGGATTGCTGTAATCGTTTTTCGCGCAGAGCGTCATCATCTCCTGCGCACCGCCCATGAGTTCATCCAGATCAACGCCCGCGACGGCGATGGGGAGAAGGCCCACGGCGGTGAGCACACTGTAGCGCCCGCCAATGTTGTCGGGCACGACGAACTTCTCGTACCCCTCCTGATCGGCAAGACCCTTCAAGGCGCCCTTGTGCGCGTCGGTCGTGGCGTAGATGCGCTTCGCGGCTTCGGCCTTGCCGTATTTCTTTTCGAGCTTTTCGCGGAAGAAGCGGAACGCGACGGCGGGCTCGGTCGTCGTGCCGGACTTCGAGATGACGTTGACGGAAAAATCGTCGTCGCCGATGAGCTCCGTCACCTCGCGCAGCGCGTCGGAGGAGAGGCCGTTGCCGATAAAGTAGATGTTCGGCGTGGACTTCTTCTTTAAGTTATAATTCGGGGAGCAGAGGCATTCGATCACGCCGCGCGCGCCGAGATAGCTGCCGCCGATGCCGATGACGACGAGCGCCTTGGAATCGCCCTGGATATTCTTCGCCGCGGCGAGGATGCGCGCGTACTCGTCCTTGTTATAGTCGCGCGGGAGCGTGACCCAGCCGATGAAATCAGAGCCCTTTCCGCCGCCGTTTTGCAGCCAGCCCGCCGCGCGCTCGAGACGCGGGCGCAGCGCCGCTTCATACGGCAACGAGAGAAACGATGCGGCATGGGAGATATCAATAGACAGCATAAAAATGGCCTCCTGCGATCAAAAATTCTTGCTTGCATTGTAGCACACGGCAAAAAAAGAAACAAGCGCAAAGCGGGGAAAAACGGGAGGCAAACACCGCGCTGCCGTCCAGAAACCGTGAAAACTGTGGAAAGCGGCAAAAAACGATTCGCTTTACCGCTCCATCTTTGTAAAGTGCGTGTATTTACTGTCACACATTATTGTGTTATCGTGTTACCACACTAAATCGAACGGCCGAGCGCCGGAACTTACAGGAGGAAGATACGATGAAAAAATTCTTAGCAATGGCGCTTGCCGCCGTGATGGTACTGGCCCTTGCCGCCTGCGGCAGCAAGAACGACACCGCCGACGATACCGGTGATGCGCAGGACGCGCAGGGCGGCGAGACGCAAAAGCTGATCGTCGGCTTTGATGCCGAGTTCCCGCCGTTCGGCTTCATCGCCGCCGACGGCACGTACGACGGCTTTGACCTCGCGATGGCGAAGGAGCTGTGCGCGCGCCTCGGCTGGGAGTACGAGGCCGTGGCCATCGACTGGAACAGCAAGGACGCCGAGCTCTCCAGCGGCACGATCAACTGCATCTGGAACGGCTTTACCTACACCGGCCGCGAAAATGACTACACGTTCTCCGACCCCTATGTGGATAACTCCATCGTGATGGTCGTGAAGGCGGACAGCGGCATCACCTCGCTCGCGGACCTCGCCGGTAAGAGCGTGATGGCGCAGGCCGCGTCCTCCGCGGTCGACGCGATCAACGAAAACGAGGACTTCAAGGCGTCGCTCAAGGAGGTCGTGGAGCTGGGCGACTACAACATGGGCTTTATGGACCTCGCCCAGGGCACGGTGGACGCCGTGGCCGCTGACCTCGGCGTTGCGCAGTATCAGATCGCGAACAACGACGGCGACTATGTCATCCTTGACGAGCCCCTCTCCACCGAGCAGTACGCCATCGGCTTCCTCAAGGGCAACACCGAGCTGCGCGACGCGGTGAACGCCGAGCTCCTCAAGATGGCCGAGGACGGCACCATGCTGGAGATCGCGCAGAAGTACGTCGATCAGGGCCTCGTGCTCGACAGCCTGTGCCTTATCAACAAGTAAAAACGTTTACCTCGGGCGACTGTAAAAACCAATTATAACTCATAGGTGCCCATCCTCTTCTCAGGGAGGGAGCGGGGGCGAAAGCCCCCGCTTTTTCCCGCTTATGACCGAATAAGGGAGAATCATTCCATGACTGTATCCACGATGCTTTCGCTATTATCCGAGGGCTTTGTCACATCGCTATTGATCTTTGCGCTGACGCTGCTATTCTCGATGCCGCTGGGCCTTGCGGTGATGTTTGGCCGCCGCAGCAGATTGACGCCGCTGCGCGGCTTCATCAAGGCGTATATCTCCATCATGCGCGGAACGCCGCTGATGCTGCAGCTGATGGTCGTCTTCTACGGGCCGAAGCTCCTGCTTGGCGTCACGGTGCCGGGCAACTGGCGCTTCACGGCGGTCATCGTCGCGTTCGTCATCAACTATGCGGCGTATTTTGCCGAGATCTACCGCGGCGGCATCGAGTCCATCCCGCGCGGGCAGTATGAGGCCGCGCAGGTGCTCGGCTATACCAAGGCGCAGACATTTTTCAAGATCATCCTGCCGCAGATGGTCAAGCGCGTCATCCCTGCGGTGACGAACGAGGTCATCACGCTGGTGAAGGACACGTCGCTCGCGTCCGTCATCGGCACGGTGGAGATGTTCACGCGCGCCAAGCAGATCGTTGCCTCGCCGAATACGCCGGGCATGCTGGCGCTGGTGGCGGCGGGTGTCTTCTACTATGTCTTCAACTATGTGGTCGCCTTCGCCATGGAAAAATGGGAGCAGGCGCTGCGCTATTACCGCTAAAGGGAGGGGAGAGCAATGGCAGTTTTTGAAATGCAGAACGCCAGAAAGGCGTTCGGCGCGCTCGAAGTCTTAAAGGGCGTGTCGCTCAAGGTGGAAAAGGGCGAGGTCGTGTCGATCATCGGCCCCTCGGGCGGCGGCAAGTCGACGATGCTGCGCTGCGCGACGCTGCTTGAAACGATGGACTCCGGTACGCTCGCGTATGGCGAAAACGTCGCCGCGCGCGAGGAAAACGGCAAAAGCGTTTACGCCGGAAAAGCCGCGCTCGCGCAGGTGCGGCGGCAGTTCGGGCTGGTGTTCCAGCAGTTTGACCTCTTCCCGCACTACACAGTGCTGAAAAATGTCTGCGACGCGCCGATCTCGGTGCAGAAGCGCGATAGAGCCGAGGTCGAGGCCGAGGCGATGGCGCTGCTCGACAAAATGGGACTAAAAGGCAAGGAAAACGCCTACCCCTATCAGCTCTCGGGCGGGCAGCAGCAGCGCGTGGCCATTGCCCGCGCGCTCGCGATGAAGCCGGAAATCCTCTTTTTCGACGAGCCGACCTCCGCGCTCGATCCGCTTTTGACCGGCGAGGTGCTGCGCGTCATCCGCAGTCTTGCCGACGAGCACATGACGATGGTCATCGTGACGCACGAGATGCCCTTTGCCCGCGCCGTGAGCGACCGCGTCGTGTTTTTAGACGGCGGCGTCATCGTGGAGCAGGGCAGCCCCGAGCAGGTCTTCGAAAATCCGCAGCAGGAGCGGACGAGAGAGTTCTTGAAATCGTACCGCGAGACGAGCAGCGCTCAGGCGTAGTAATTCACAAGCAGGTCGACGACCGCGCCGTAGCTCTGTGTGCCGAGTTCATCGCCGTAGGATTTGATCATCTTATCATTGAGCGACTGGGTGACGATGGCCGTGAGGCCCTTGTACTGCGCCCAGTAGGCGCTGTTGTAGCGCAGGTCGAGCACGATCTCGTCTGGAAGCGAATCGCGAATCTGCTGCCACGCGTCGGGGTCGACGCGGTACAGCGCGTTGCCGAGATGAATATAGCCGAGCATCCAGCCCGCATAGTTGTAGTTTGCGTCGTCGCAGCGCGTGCAGGCGAGGACCGCAAGGAAGTTGCTCTGCTGCTCGGACGTGATCCCGCGCTGGTGCGAGAGCTCGTGCGCGCAGGTCGAGGCCAGCAGCATCGCGGGCGAATCCATGTTCACGTTCGACTCGCCCGTGAATGGGAAGTAGAAGCCCGTGAAGTTCATCGCGCTCATGATCTTCGAAAAGAAAATGCCCTTGGGCTTCTGGTCCGGCATGTCGAGGAACGGAAATTCGTCGTACAGGCAGTCGTACACCGTGTCGGCGTAGTCTAAAATCTCCTGCCGGTCGGCGGTGAAGAGGCCGTTTTCGTCGCGCGCGATGTGCGTCGATGCCTCGGCAAGATGGTCCGCGAAATACTGCGTGACGCGCACTAAGTCTTCATACGCGACGGGCTCGGGCGAAAGGCCGCTTCTGTCGCAGAAATCGTCCGCGTAATAGTTCGCGCCCCAGAGAAGCGAGAACGCGGCGCAGACCGTGAGAAACAAATCGAGCACGAAGAGCGCGCAGCGGTACGCGGCGCGCCCTTTTTGGCGCGACTTTATAAGATAGCGCACCATCAGCACGAGCAGCACGACCGCCGTGACCGCCGCGAGCACATACAGAAGCTCCGCGACCGAAAACGGCAGCGCCGCGCACGCGCGGCCCAGAAACTGCTCGAAGGGCAGCGTGACCGAATAGACCCAGAAATTGACGGCCGCGCGGTTTCCGCGGAAAAGATAGAAAAGCACAAGGACTGCGCCGCAGGCGAAAAGCCAGCGGTGCAGTCCTTTGTTGTCACGGTACAGGGTTTTCATGGGGAGATCAGTCCTTTTTTTCATCCGGAGAGGCGAGCGGCGCGGGGGCGAACATCGCGTCGTCCGTCACGCCCTTTTTCGTGAGGCTGCGGTTCGTGAACCAGTTCACAAGCGAGCTGATGCACGCGAAGATCGGCACGCCGAGGAACATGCCGAGCACGCCGCCGAAGCCGCCGCCGACCACGATGGCCACGATGACCCAGAAGCTCGAAATGCCGGTGGATTTGCCGAGGATCTTCGGCCCCAGAATGTTGCCGTCAAATTGCTGCAATGCGATGATGAAGAGAATGAAATAAAGGCACTGCTTGGGGCTGACGAGCAGGATGAGGAATGCGCTCGGAATGGCGCCGAGGAACGGGCCGAAGATCGGAATGATGTTCGTCACGCCCACAAACACCGAAATGATTGGCGTATACGGGAACTTGAAGATCGAGCAGCAGATGAAGCAGAGAATGCCGATGATGAGCGAGTCGAGCAGCTTTCCGCGCACGAAGCCGCTGAAGATGCGGTCAGCCTCGGCCACGGCGCGCAGCGTGCGGCGATACGGCGTTTCGGGCAGAATGGCGTAGAGGATCTTCTTCGACTGCTTGGCAAAGCTCTCCTTGCGCGCGAGCAGGTAGACCGAGATCATCATGCCGATGAGGAGATTCTTGAGGAAGATGACGATGCTCCAGATGCCGCCCGTCACGGCGACGATGGCGACCTGCGCCTGCGGGATGACCGTGTCGGTGACCCACTTGACGAGCTTATCGTAGTAGCCGTTGAGTGCGGAGAGCAGCTGGTCGGAGTAGATGTCGTCGGAGAAGATCGTCTGATTCTCCACAAGGCTGTTGACCCAGTTGTAGACGGTTTTATAATAGCTTTCAAAGTTGTCGGCCAGTGTCTTCGTGCTGTCGACCAGCTCGGGGATGAGGATGCTGAACATCAGGTAGATGAGGGCGATGACGCAGATCCACGTGACGAGGATGCTCAGCCCCCGGACAAGCGAGGACTTGACCTTCGGCAGCCCCTTTTGGATATACCGGTCGAAAAAGTCGACGATGGGGGCGAGAAGGTACGCGAACACAAGGCCGTAGATGACCGGCGAGAGCACTTGCATCAGCTTGTCGAAAAAGTCCAGCAGCACGCGGGACTGGAAAAACGTGTCGTAAAACATCAGCACCGCGCAGGCCGAGACGATCAGCGTTACGCCGAGGTGAAGATAGGTTTTGTTCTGCTTCATGGGCTCCCCCTTTTTTTGGGCAAAATGCGTTAAATGACTGCTAAAAAGATACCAAAAACAGCTTACTATTTTTTGCTGGGAATTGCAACCGCTCATTTCGTGTGTTATGATAATCTTTACTCTCTGTTAATGAAGATGAACAGAACTTGACTTTTTTGGCAGAGGGTGATTTTGACCGACAGGGCGCAGGGTGCTTTGCCGGTCTGATGCTGTGAAGAGCAAACGAGGAGGAACCCATGGACGACAAAAAGCTGCTCTTTATCGTCAATCCCCGCGCGGGAAAGACCAAATCCCTCGCGCCGCTGTTTGACGCCGCCGCGATCTACTCCGAGGCGGGCTATCTCGTCTCCGTGCGCAAGACCACGCACCGCGGAGAAGCGACGGAGCTCGCCGAATCGCTCGGGCCGGAATTCGACGTCGTCGTCTGCCACGGCGGCGACGGCACGCTCAACGAAACGGTGAACGGTGTGATGCGCATTCCGCGAGAATACCGCCCGCTCGTGAGCTATTTGCCCGGCGGCAGCACGAACGACTTTGCCGCGAGCCTGAATATCTCGTCGAATCCCGCCGAGGCGGCGGCCTCCGCCATGCGCATGAAGCCGAGATCTCTCGATGTGGGCAAATTCGGCGAGCGGAACTTTGTCTACGTTGCGTCGTTCGGCGCGTTCACGAAAACGACCTACACCGTCCAGCAGGATATCAAGAATATGTTCGGGCACTTTGCGTATCTCCTTGAGGGCGTCAAGAATCTCGACACGCTCTGCCCGTACCGCATGAAGATCACGGCGGACGGCGAGGTCTTCGACGGGGAATACCTCTTCGGTGCGATCAGCAATTCGACGTCGATCGCGGGGCTGATGAAGCTCTCGCCAGACGAGGTGTCGTTCGACGACGGCAAGTTCGAGCTGCTGCTCGTGCCCGTGCCGAGAACGCCCGCGGCGATGCAGGCGCTCATTTTAGCGCTCATCAACAAGGACTATTACGACTCCGAGGGGCTCATCTTCCGCCACGTCAAGCACGTCACGGCGGAGACGGCCGAGGACATTCCCTGGACGCTCGACGGCGAGTACGACCCCGGCGCGCCGGTCGTGGAGATCGGGATCGAAGATAATGGGGTCACGATGCTATTATGACTTCAAAAAAGAGAGGCTGGCCTATGGGCCAGCCTCTCTTTTTTGAGGGGGTTGCGCTCCGCGGCAGCGCACGCGCCGTAGGCGCGCACGTTTGCGGAGCGAGAAGAATTTTTCCGACGCGCATGTCGTCAGAAAAATGATTAAGATTATTTGCCGCCTGCGGGCGGCAAAGTCTGCGACGCTGGCACCTGTTTTCTGCCCGTGAGGGCAGAAAATGCGGCGGGTGGTGGATGGGAGATGCTGCACCGATTTGGGTGCGGGGGCCTGTTTGCTGCCAGAGGCAGCAAAGTCGGCACGGGGGATTTTGCCTGTTTGTCGCCGGAGGCGACAAATGCGGCTCGGGAGTGCCTGTTTGCCGCCAGGGTGGCAAATGCGGCGGAGGGATAGCGGGGGAATCTTTATTTCTCCGATAGGTGGGCTTGTTCCATTTTGCGATAGAGGGTGCGGACGCTGATGCCGAGGGCTTGGGCGGCGCGGGCTTTGCCGGCGCTGTCCCAGCCGTACTGATTTAATAGGTCGCGGATGACGCTGCCTTCGGCTTCCTTGAGGGCGGGCAGGGGCTGCTGTTCGAGCTCGCGCAGGAACGAGGGCGGCAGGTCATCGGGCTGGACGATGCTGCCTTCGGCCATGTTGACGCAGTATTCGACGATGTTTTCGAGCTGGCGGACGTTGCCGGGCCAGCTGTAGCGGCGGAACAGCGCGAGCACTTCGTCGCTGAAGCCCTCGACAGCGGCGCCGAGCTGGTGGTTGAACTTCTGCAAAAATGCGTCGAGCAGTTCCGGTAGGTCCTCCAGACGCTCGCGCAGCGGGCACATCTCCATGTCGATGACGTTGAGCCGGTAGAAGAGGTCGGCGCGGAAGCGCCCCTCGGCGATGCGCTGGCGGATGTCAGCGTTCGAGGCCGAGATGATGCGCGTGTTGAGCGGGATGGGGCGCGTGCCGCCCACGCGCTCGAACTGGCGGTCCTGCAAAACGGTCAAAAGCTTTGCCTGCATGCTCATCGGCATCTCGCTGATCTCGTCGAGAAAGAGCGTGCCGCCCTCGGCGAGCTCCATTTTGCCCTGCTTGCCGGATTTGAGCGCGCCGGTGAACGCGCCGCCCTCGTAGCCGAACAGCTCGCTTTCAAAGAGCGTTTCAGGGATGTTGGCGCAGCTGATGATGACGAACGGCTTGTCGCGGCGGTTGCTCTCGTAGTGGATGGCGCGGGCGAGAAGCCCCTTGCCCGTGCCGGTCTCGCCGGAGATGTAGACCGACGAGGGGCTGCTGAGGATTTTGTTCATCCTGCGGCGGACGCTCGCCATCTGCGTGCCGCTGCCGCGCATGCGGCTGGCGTCGACATGGCGC
>UMBI01020010.1_pt1 | contig 10836 bp, 9 predicted proteins | sample 1963911 | NCBI WGS metagenome assembly UMBI01 (sample SAMEA4835936, study PRJEB28245) | human gut metagenome | biome: gut microbiome; material: fecal sample | place: Denmark | collected 2008
AGTGCCTTCTCGTAAAGCGGCATATTGTCGCAGTCGGGCAGCTGAGCGTACAGTGCCTCCATCTCAGCGTCAAGGCCGTTCAGCTCCTTGATGTCCGCCAGAAGCGTTTCCTTCTCTGCTTCCGTCAGGGCGTTGCTGCTGCGGATAAACGCTGCTTCGTCAAAGTCTGTGAAGTCGTAGTCGTCGGGCAGGGCGTTGCAGATTTCGTCCAGCTTTTCCCACAGCGCTGCGTTTCTTTGGAAGATGGCGTCGCTCTTCTCTTCCACCGTCTCGATCCGCTCCCAGATGGCGTCCTCGTTCTCGGTTGTGATAGCAATTGCAGGCTCTGCCGTGTCAGGTGCAGCCGCCAAAGCTGCCGTCGATGCGCCGATGGCAGATACCATCAATGCCAGTGCCAGTGCAAAGCTCAAAATCGTTTTCTTTTTCATAGTATGTTACGCTCCTTTTTGAAGTATTTTTGGTTGAGTTTCAACCTTGTCTGTAGCATACCAGAAGCTGTATTGAAATTCCCCCATGAAAGTGCGAGGAAAGTGTCACAAATTCGTCACAGCGCCTGTGTTATACAATGAACACCCACCCGGTAGCCGACCGATAGGTGTTCGTTTCAATCAATTATGGTGCTGAATTTGCCCGCCCCCGCAAGCATAAAAACATGAGTTTCTGCTCCCTGCTTGTTCTTTCTCTGTCCTAATTCTCCGATATTCGAGGGTAACGATGGCGGACGGAGGCGGGGTATCCTCAAAAGGACGCTAAAAGTCAGGGCATCCGATGCCCGGCCATAGGTGAATGAAGGAAGACTGCCATTCGGCAGCGACGACAGTACCGCGGATGTGAGGATACCCCATAAAAACCGCCTGTCCTGGCATTGAGCCAACGGTTTTTCATTGCCGTGCAAGTGAGGCACCTGCGGATGAGCCGGGAGATCACGGCAGAAAAAAGGAGAGATTGCGATACAGCAATCTCTCCCGCTTTCGACATGATGGTTGTTCCGTTAGCTTGGACAGGGGGGTGTGTCGGCCCTTATGACCGCCGCACCGCCTGCAGTCGAACGCCTGCCGGATCTTTTTCAGGGGGTATCGTATTCCGTTTTGGTCTTTTTAAGGCATCTCCGGTTCTGGAGTAAGGCGCACGGTGAAGTCCTGCGCTATTATACCATGTGGTACTCTCTTACAACAAGTAGAAAGATTTGAAATATACACCGCTTTCTGTGGAGATAAGATAGCGTGCTATTGCTGGGGGCTATGTGCCATTTCATTGGCACTTTCTCGCCCTTTGTGTAAAACGCTCTTTTCTCCATCCAATCACAGCATCTACATCTTCGTGAAGGAGGATGACAACTGAAATTACAGGAGCACTACGGGATCGATGATGCGCAACGCTTATCTCGCCGCCAGAGCTACAAGAAAAAGGTTATTCGAGCCAGCCGCATGGTAGAAGATATGCCCACTTTGTTCCGCATTTTGTATTGCTGTGGTCTTAGACCAGGAGAGGTGCTACACCTTGAAGTGGGAGATGTCGACCTCAAAAAAGGCGTTCTTTTGGTGCGGGCCTCGAAGAACGACAATGATCGTTAGCGAAAGCTGCTGCGGATGCGTCCGCTTCTGCGAGGCTGATGACGGGGTGGCGTCATCATCTGCACCTCTGCGGCGAACAGGGGTGTGAACTTCATAAAATATCGCGTCAAATAATCCCTCTCCTTTCTGGAAATAAAAAAGGGCCGGAGTCTTATTGCTAAAACTCCGGCCCATGCCATGTCGTATTACATTGTCTGCTCCTGTGATGCTCGTTCCAATGCTTCCTCCTGCTGACGGACGCGCTCGTCCAGATCCGGTACGCACGCCCTGATCTGCTGCTGGATTCCGCGAATCATTTCTTCCTGCGTATCCGTAAGCTCAAAGAAGTCCTCATCCACGGAATCGGCGCAGCAGCGGAATATCTCAGTCAGCTGTTCCGGGCTGAAAAGCTGTTCCTTTTGGATAAGTCCTGAGCGTGTGGCGAAGTCCTGCTTGGCGCCATCGTAGTTCTCCATAAAATAGTGTCCGTGTACCACACCCGTGCGGTCATAGTCCCAATCCCATGTGACGAATTGAACGCCGTATTTGCTCGGAGAACCTGCCAGCACCGTGCCGCCGAAGTCGGCGAGGATACGGTAGTCGCCATCCAGCCCGCTGGCTTTGAGCTGCGGGGCGGCTTCCATAGCGGTCATATACTCCAGCGTTTTCGCGGCGATGTCCTCGACGCGATATAGGGCATCCTCTGCCTGGGGCGTGTCTGCGTCCTCTCGCCGATAGAATACGCTGCCCTTGCCGGTGATGCGGCAGAGGGGTGCGCCGTTCCAAAGGACAGGCAACTGCGCTCCCTCCAACGGCAGAGTTCCAAAGCCTGCACGGTGCAGGGGAATACGGACTTCTTCAAGGTAGCGAAGCTGACGGCTTGTGTTTTGGGTGTCCATGTGAGCGATCCTCCTGTTGTAAAAAAATAAGGCCGGAGAGGTCATCTCCGGCCTGCCGTTTCAGACGCTGCAGCCAGTGCCCTTTTAGAAATTGAAAAAGGGCGCCGCTTTTTTCGGCCTGTCAAAGCCGACAAAACGACGCCCAAATATTTGTGATTCTTTTTCTGCGATGATGCCGCTTTTCTTGAGAGAAAAGTCCTCTCTAAAAGGGCGCTGGAGGTTGGAAACTGTCCAAGACATGAGATCCTCCAGTTCAAATCCGGTCAGTTGCTCCGAAACCTCCATAAAAATCTATGGTTCAAAAGAAGAAATCCGGGCTCGAAAAAGCCCGGAAACGGTTGATGCGCCTGGCTTTGCGCCAGACGCATCTATACCGGTAACTCTTTATGGAGTGTGTTGACAAAAAAGATGAAACATTATAAGGACAACTCACCTCAGCTCCTCTTCTTCAAGAGGATACCACAAAGCAGGTAGAATTGAAAGAACTCTTTCTCCCTTTTGCCGAAAGAGTTTCATTCGACTTGTTCGCGACCGTGTGTTATGTTTCGTTTGCAGTGTGTGCAAGGGAACATGGAAAATGGCGAGCATCAAGATAATTATCCATACAATTCAAAGAGCCAATCACGCTGGCCGTTATCTGCAGATCGTGGACCGGTTCTTGCCATTTTTCATAATTGATCCCGTCGATGCCGCAAAGCACGCCCAGGATTGTCGCCACATTGCCCACGTTGCAGTCGGTGTCCCATCCGCACATGTTGCAGATGCACAGCGTTTTTCCCACGCCGTACAGCATGGCCAGCGCCATGATCGCCGCGTTGGGGATCACGTGGAAGGCCCCGGAAAACCGCTCGCTACCCCAGTTCTCACGGATGAAGTCAAGACAGCCGCGCCAATTCTCGGGATGTTCCGCGTAATATACACTGACGGCCCTGACCGCCTCGGCGTACAGGCAGTCGACAGGGATCACACCAAGGCCGGCTTCGATCACGTCCCTGATGGTCTTTTCCGTGAACGCAGCGCTGACGCAAGCCGCCACAAACATCCCGCCGAACACGGCGTTTCCGTCATGGGTCACCACGGAGGCGCGGCGCGCCAGCTCCGCTGCTTCAACAGGTTTGCCGGGCAGGACAAGTCCCCACACATCGCTGAAGATCTATCCGCCGATCTGCTCCGCGGTGATTCTTCCATTTTGCGCCATGCTGCCGCTTCTCGGCGCAGGAATGCCGTGCCAAAGGTTTAAGTATGCGGTATGTTCCGTTGAAACTCCGTAGCCGCCCCACCAAAAGAAGCCGTGCTCAAAGGGGGCGTAGTTCAGCAGAGCCTCAGCCACATCCTCCGAGCCCATATCCATTCCCCTGCCGGAGTCCTCCAGGGCACGGAAGAGAAATGTGGGGCCGTTAATGTCATCACCCGCGGCAAAATCATGGTACTCTGCAAGGTATCCCGTAACGTCGCCGTAGATCTGAGCAATCTTTTCCGCACTCCAGCCCTCAACCGGAACGCCGAAACGGACGCCGATATTTTTCGCGAGCCACCCGGCATAGATCTTTTCTATGATTTCTTCCCGTATCGTATCCATACTCTCACAAATTATCAAGTCAGGCCTGAGGCTCGATCGAGCCCACAACGCCCGCCATCATGAGGGCCAGGAGCATGATGGACTGGGGACCCTTGTGCATATCGGTCGTGTCAAAGAACTCCTGCAGGGAGTGTATCCCGCCGTGTGCACCGCCGGTACCCATCGTCACAGCCTGGATGCCCGCTCGCAGAGCCTCGCCGGAGTTAGAGTTGCCGGTCTCCACGATACGAGGCTCCTCCACGCCCATTTCGGTGAGGATCGTATAGGCGGAACCGCAGATCGGGTTGTTCAGATCCTGGGCGCCAGGTGTAAGGAACTCGTCTTTCAGCATTTCGAAGGTCACGCGTTCCTCGCCGCAGCGGGCATTTTCCTCGGCGCAAGCCTCCTCCATTAGCTTTCGAATCATCTCTTCGGTGGGGCCCATCGCTTCCTTGGTACAGGAGCGGACCTGAACGTTCAGCCTCGTCAGTTTCGTGGTGCAACCCTGTTCCTTGTCGGGATCGGCGCAGATGCTGTCTACCAGCACCATTGTTTTTTCCAGGGGAGTCATTTCGGAGATCTTGATCGCCGCTCTAGATGCCGCCGTTAGGCATTGAGAGTATTTTCCATAGTTGATGCGCTCATCCAAGCTTCTGAATCGCACTTCATAATTACATTCTCCGCTGGCGCCGACAGCGAACCAGTTCGATCCTGCGCAGTCCAGGGAGATGACCGCGTCAAAGGTCTGCTCGGTCAAAAACTTATGCATGCCGAAGATGCCAGGCTCTTCCTCCACGATCCCGGCGAAAACAAGGTCCCCTACCGTAGAGATGTCTGCATGGTTCAGCGCGCGGAGAACGCTCAGCATAGCCGCCAGGCCGCTGGCATCATCGGTAATGCCAGGCATGTGAACCTTGCTGCCCTCAAAACGGGGTTCCAACACCGTGTAAAGAGGAAAAACGGAATCCGTATGAGCGTCGATCAGGATCCGCGGGCCGCGGCCCGTCCCCTTGCGTACGCCGTAGACGTTTCCAAATCGGTCCGTTGTGATGTCTGTCAGCCCGTACTGCCGGAAGTATTCCTTCATCGCGTCTGCACGTTCCTTCTCATGATAGGAAAAGCCGGGGATTTTTGCGATGGCGATCTGCTCCTCCAGCCGTTTTTCCTGATCGGGAACCAAAAACGCGAGAGCGTCCTCTACCCTGGGATCGACCGTTAGCTTCGCATAGGCCTGTTTAATCGCTGTGCTGACGGGAAAACTCTCTTTCATAGTAACCCTCCATTATTAATAATCTATGTAATACTGCTGATATATTTCTGATATATTCATAATACCACCCGCGTGTTCCGGTGTCAACCTCCATCTGTTAAAAGGTGATACGTTTCTCCTAATTTCCATCCGTTCTCCCCCACCAAAGAGGATTTTACACGCCATACAAAAGGGGTGCCCAGAGAAATAATCCTCATGAAACCCTTGCAATTATCGCTCATTTTGGTATAAAATATTAGAGATATATTACATAGAAAATTATTCCGAGGTGAAGATGAGATGAAAAAATCCGTTGTGAGCGAGATCTATAAGGAACTGAAAAGCCAGATCCTGCAACAGACCTTTACCACCGAGGTCTTCTCCGAAATGCAGCTTGCCGAGCAGTTCCACGTGAGCAAGACCCCCGTGAGGGAGGCGCTTAACATTCTCTGCCAGGAGGGCTTTATTGCCCGCTACCCCAGCTTTGGCTATGTGCTGAAGGACATGACGCCCCAGGAATATCAGGATATCGGCGAGATCCGGTACATACTGGAGTCGGGAGCTGCCAGGATCATCATTGCCCTCTGCTCCGACGAGGAGATCCGCCAGCTCTATGATACGCTCAACGCCCCCGTAGGTACCAGCTTCAACATCGTCAACATTAACTTTCACAGCAAGCTTGGCGAGCTGACAAACAATCAGATCTTGCATAACGAGATTACCAGCATGGCCGAGGTGATATCCCGCCCCGGCAAGTATTCGGACGTTTCGAGGACGCCTGTGGGGAACTACTGGCACGAGAAGATCATCGAAGCCCTTTTGGCGAGGAACACAGAGGAAGCCATCCGCTGCATCAAGCAGGATCTGGTGTACGTTTCCAGGACGGAACTCTCACACGACAATTGATTTGCGGCATGTTCTGCGTCAACCGCAAAAGATTCCGGGAACGCTAATGAAGTGTTCCCGGAATCTTTTTGCTTTTTTATTTCCTCAGCACGCGACCAGCTGCGGCATCCAGATGCATCTTGTTTTCAATGGTCACAACGCCGTTAACGATCACGCAGGCAATGCCGTCAGGGTATTTTCTCTCTTCCCAGTCCATCTCATAGCTTTGGAGTCTCTCCCGGTCGAGGATCACAATATCGGCGAAGCAGCCCTCCCGGAGCAGGCCGCGCTGTTTGATCCCGAAGCGCTCCGCCACAAAGCCGGTCATCTGGCGAATCGTATCCTCAAAGCGGGGTCTTCCGTTGTGGAGAATGTACCTGGGCATACTATTGTAATAGAATGGTGCCGGACATTCCGGCAACTCGGGCAAGGCGCCAAAGTTTGTATCTTTGGTGGCGCAGCCGCCGTCCATGCAGGGCATGGCCATCCTGTGGTTGATGAGAATGTCATAGGCATCCCCGTAGGGCTGAAAGCTCATGCCGCAGCAGGTATCCGGGTCAGCAACCAGCAGATCCATCGCATAATCCAGCGGGTCTATCCCCCGCTCTCTGGCGCATTCGCTGATGATCCTTCCCCGAAGCGATCCGTCCCCATGGGCGGTGATGAAAAAGCGCCCGAAGATCCCCTCGGAACGCCGGGTATCCGCTGAAGGGAGCATCCCCGCCTCCACGACGGCCCGCAGCATTTTCCGGAAATCCGGTACTGCAAGACATTCTGCCAGCCGCTTGCGCGTCCCGAGCATCAGCACGAATGGGGCGAAGACCGAAGCCAGATACGGGCAGAGGACAAAGCTCGCGTCCGAGATGGGGATGATGTCATAGGAGAGATCTACTCCCTCCCGCTCCATCTGCTCCAGATACGCGATCCTCTCCTTCGCCGCCCGGACGGCACTTTCCCGATCCTCTTCGGCTTCGAGGATCTGGAGGTGTGAGATATTAGCCCGCACGCCGGTGGCCTTAACCTGCCGGAAAAATTCCTCCAGCCCCGCCTTGGGATCAAAGTCGTCATGGATAAAATTCGCCGTGTGGGAGGTAAAGATGCCGTCGTACTCCTTCACGATCTTCAGCAGGCGGATGATCTCTTCATCCGTGGCGCAGGCCGAAGGCAAATAGGTGGGGTCGCGCCCCGTGGAAAAGCCAAAAGCCCCCTGCTCCAGACATTCGCGGGTCAGACGCTCCATGGCCTGCATCTCTTCTTCAGTGGGCGCACGCAGGCAGTCCATGCCCATCACGGTGTTCCGCACCGCGCTGTGACCCACAAGCGGCGCGATATTGCAGTCGATGGGAAGGCGATCGCACTTTTGGTTGAACTCTTCAAAGCTGTGCCAGTCCAAATTCACGTGGTAGTAATCTTTCAGATAGGGCTCGATCTTCCGCTTCTCAGCATACACCGGCGGCATTGGCTGAAAGAACGAGGGATTGATCGCGAAAGTCGCCTTCCGATCTGCGTCCACAGCCGTCCGATAGACCTCGTCACCCATGGGAGCCATGGCGTGACCGCAGTTGCCGGCCACAGCGGTAGTCACGCCCTGCATCAGATAAGTCTCCATCGACGGGTGGAACAGGACAGACATATCCACATGGGAATGAGGCTCGATAAAGCCGGGAGTGACAGTCTTGCCCTTCGCGTCGATAACCGCGGCCGCTTCCTCTCCCTGCAGGTCGCCAATCTTTTCGATTCTGTCGCCCTTGACGCCAAGGTCGGCAACATAGGCATCCCTTCCCGTCCCGTCTACGATGCATCCGTTTTTGATAATCAGATCATACATGCAGTCTCGGCCCTCCTTTTTTCCTGTTTGTTTCAGTCTCCGCGGCTCATGCCGGAGACAGTTCCATCCTCCGAATCCGCTGTTGACATTCTGGATTCAGTTAGATATACTAAAGATATATTAGTCATATTTCAGTCTGTTGTCAATCAAAACTTTTTCATAGCAACATGGAGGTCTGCCAAATGAAAATATCAGAGAAAAAGAGCGAAAATGTTTTTATCTCAGAGGGCAAAGTACACATTCGCGACCAGGAGATTCCCTATCAAGTGATTTCCGAAGAAATCATGCTGGACGGCAAAAACAGCTGCCCCGCCGCGTCCATGTTCTCCTTTACTTATCTGAGAACGGACGTAAAAAACCCGGAAACGCGACCGGTGATCTTTGTCTACAACGGTGGTCCTGGCTCCTCCTCGCATTTGCTGCACGTGGGATTTTTCGGTCCGGAGCGGGCGAAAATCAGCGGCAGTGCCGTTTTGTCTACTGTCCCCCCCTTTGAGGTAGAGGAAAACCCTCACTGTTTACTGGATCTCTGCGATTTTGTTTTGATCGACCCTGTGGGAACGGGTTACGCCAGGCTGCTGATTTCCGAGGCAACGGAAGAGTTCTTCGGCGTAGAGCAGGACGCAAGCTCTTTTGTTCTCTTCATTGAGGATTGGCTCAGCCGCTATGACCGCTGGAATTCTCCGCGCTTCATCTGCGGCGAGAGCTACGGAACGATGCGTTCCGCCGTTCTGTCCGATGCGTTGATGGGCGGTGTTGCATGGGAGCGCTTTTCCTGTATCACCCTCAATGGCATCATAATGATGGGCTCAACTCTTCACCTGGATACACTCGGTGAGCAGCCCTACGTGGAACCCTCCGTGCTGAATTTCATTTCCTACGCCGCTGCCAACTGGTATCACCACGGTCTGAGCGGGCAGCTGGAAAAATTTGTGGAGGAGGCCTACGCCTTTTCTGTGAACGAATACGCCCGCGCGCTCCTGCTGGGGGATTCCCTCTCTCCGGAGGAACGGGAGGCGGTGATCGGAAAGCTGCACACCTTCACCGGTCTGCCCAAGGAATACTTCACCGAAAACGGGCTGCGGCTGGAGACCCGGGCTTTTCTCTCCAATGCCATTGGTGACCGGGGTCTTGAATTAGGCGCATACGACAGCCGGGTGAGCCTGCCCAAGTCTGAAAAGATCGGGCAGCGGGATTCCTTCGACGACCCTTCCATGGCCAATTCCAATCCGGCTTACGCCAGTCTCTTCCATTCCCACTTCCTCAAAAAACTGAACATCCATCTGGACCGTCCGTATATCACTACCAATATCGCTGCGAGCATAAAATGGGACTGGAAGTGCGGGCGCTCGCCTTGCCAGTGCCTCACCGCCAGCATGCGCAGGAACGAAAAGCTCCGCGTGATGTTCGCTTCGGGGCTTTACGATCTGTGCACCTGTGCAGGATACGCCCGCTATGTGATCGACCAGCTCTCTCTTCCCCGGGATCGGGTCACGCGCCGGGAATATGAGGGCGGACACATGATCTACACCAGGGAGAAAGCTGCCGCGGCTTTGGCGCAGGATTTGCGAACCTTCATTTCCGAGAGCATCTGATCATTTTTTGCAGAATAAACTGTCGACGGGAAATAGTGCCCCTCATGCCGCAACTGTTCCAGCATGAGGGGCACTATTAATTTATCTTCAAAAAAGATCAGTAGACGATCCCGCCGATGCGGGTCACCTCAATGCCCCGGTTCACTAACTCGTCCAAGATGCGGTTAATGCCATAGGAATCGCTGGGGTAATGTCCTGTCACGATAAGATTGCAGCGGCCGTCCTTTTCGATGGCCTCCAGGGTGTCGTCGTAGATGTGCATGGTGATAATAGTGCCAACGCCGGCATTAATACAGGCTATGTACTCCTCGGTAGAGGGCGCTCCGCCACCGGCCATGGTGACCATGATCTTTCCGGCGTAGCTGGAGTCATCGCCCAGTCAGATTTCGGGACCCACAGGAGTTTTTGTGAACTCAGGGATCTGCCGGAGATTCTCCAGAATATCCTTGAGGATTGCTTTTTCCTTGCTCTCAGTCAGTTTCTTCATTCTGTTCTGCAGCTCGTGCTCCAGAATCAGATCCGCCGGGGTATGGATGCTCAGGAAGGAAACACCCAACAGGGAGGCAAACTGGATCTGTTCGACCAGGTTGTAGGCATGCATGGAGTGATTCATTCGCTTCTTTCGCGGGGTTGCGACCTTTTGTGCGATGTTGATGGGTACGCCGTTTTGCAGCATCATCTCCATGTGATCCCGCACTTCCATATCGCCCACGCTGGCCATTTTGTAGCCGCGGGGGTGGTGGCGGAGCACGCAGTCGTATCCCAGCTGATGCGCAGCCAAGATCTCGGCGGAATTGATGTCTATGCCCGCAAGAACGCGCTTAATGTTCTCGCCGGGCACATTGATATCGCTGTCCTGGGGGATTTCCGTGATCCCCGCCAGCTCCAGGGCAATGTCCATGATTTCTTTTGTGGTCATGCTTCCTCTCCGTCCTTTTTATAAAAACAGGAATGACTCGCTGTACCACGAGTCATTCCTGTTTTCTTGTCGCTTTAGCTTGACTAAACCCCTGGTTCTACCAGGGGTGGATAAAAAAGCCATGGCAAATAAAAAACCTTCAAGTTTCTGAGCTGATGGTTTGCCGACACATCAACAGATTACAAGAAGGCTTTATATGGGACAAATATAGCACTACAATCCTGCAATATGCAAGATAGAAGGGTATGGCCTGTTTACAGGTTGCAGCGCTACCGATGCAATGATATTTTCTAGCGCCCCCTATAAGGGCAATGTCATTAAGTTAAGCCTGCGCAAAGGGCAAAACAGCT
>UMBI01005770.1_pt1 | contig 10777 bp, 9 predicted proteins | sample 1963911 | NCBI WGS metagenome assembly UMBI01 (sample SAMEA4835936, study PRJEB28245) | human gut metagenome | biome: gut microbiome; material: fecal sample | place: Denmark | collected 2008
CATTTCCGGCAGCATCATCCGCATGTGCACCGTAATAGATCACACTACAGTTTTTTGACAGTGCAATACTTGCTGCCGAGGAAAGAAATAATCCGTTCCGGAACGGCACATAGGTTGAAACCGGTGAGCCATCGGTTTCCTTCAGCTGCTCTGCATAGCTTTCGTGCGGGATCTCTCTGTCTGAATGCTTCAGCAGCGAGCAGTCACTGTACCGGAAGATCGGCTCCAGATCCAGATAAAGATGCTCCACTCCGTAATATTCTGCTGTTTTTCTGGCAGCCTCAATTTCTTTTGTGTGCTTCTGTCCGTAAGCTACTGTTAATGCAATTACATTCTCTTTTCCATATTTGTTTACGGCAAGCCCCAGGCAGGTGGTGGAATCCACACCGCCGCTTGCAAGTACAAGTGCTTTCATAGCGTTCTCCTTTTCTGCGGTATTTCTTATTATATTGTGATATATTTTCCTGTTATACTCCCCGCTTCTGCGGGTCCCAGATCACCTTATGAAGCTGGATCTGAAGCTTTACATCGTTGAGCTTTTTTTCCATAAGGAAATCCACGATCTCCACCGGCTGGATCCTGCCGAAAACAGGGCTGAAATAAACTGCCGTTTTTCCGACCAGCCTGTACTTTTCCAGGATTTCCAGGGCTTTTTCCATATCTCTGCGGCTGCTGACCACGAATTTCAGCGTATCCTCACTGCCCAGAAGCTCCAGATTGGAAAGGAGCATCTCTTTTTCCATGCCGCTGTCCGGTGCTTTATAATCCATGGTAAAGGACGGACGTTTTTTTAATATATGATAAGGCTTCAGATCTACGCTTCCATTGGTCTCAATCTCCACCCGCTGGGATGGATCCTCCAGGATTGCCTCGATCAGCTCCTCCATGCCTTTCCGTAAAAGTGGTTCCCCGCCTGTAAGTGTCACATTTTTTACGCCTGTTTCACGGATCCAGGAAAGGATCTCTTCTTCTGTCAGCCTTTCACTTTCACACCCCGGCTCATTTGCCCAGCTGGTATCACAATAGCTGCACTGAAGATTGCAGCCCTTAAACCGGATAAAAGCGGCAAGCTCTCCTGCCCGTCTGCCCTCTCCGTTGATGCTGACAAATTTCTCTACAACCTGATAGGTACTCATAGCCATACCGCCTCCGTTTCTTCTTCCGTTTCCCGGTAAGCTGCACAGTTATTTGGTGTTTCGTAAACAACAGCTCTTTTTACAGGATAGCCCTTTTCTTCCATTTTCCTGAAAAAATACTCTGAAAAATTCTCTGCTGTAGGGCGAAAGGGAACCTTCACCAGATGAAAGCCTTCCTCATCCAGTGCTTCCAGCGTTTTCGGACGTAATGTATTTTCTTCATAGATCAGCGTGTGATCCATGGAATCTGCCAGCTCCCGAAGATCCTTTTTCAGATCTCCGAAGTCTACCAGCATCCCTCGCCCCTGACCGTTTTTCTCCAGCTTCCGGCTTTCGATCTCAATCTCCACATGCCAGCGATGACCATGGATGTTGGAACATTTGCCGGTGTAACCGGACAGAAAGTGTGCCGAATCGAAATCTGCTTCTGTTTTTAACTGATACATAAATTTTTCCTCCTTCTGGATCTGTCACACCACCCGAATATTTCCATAAATAAAAAAAGCCGGGATTCCCGGCCTTGATCCAGTTAAAGTAAAAAAAGGGCAGACCCGCCACGAGTCTGCCCTGATTCTCACATCTTCTTCAGCCCTGGTTTTATTTATAGACAGGATGGTACAAACGAACTGTCTTATATTAATTTGTATGGTATTTCCGGAGATACTGCATCAAACGATAAATCGGACCAGATATCCGCATTCGCTGCTCACTCATGAGCGCAGTCGCTCCGCAACGATCTATGGGAACTTTCAGCTCCGGAATTACGGTAAATTTTCTGCAGAATTATCTTCTTCCGCAACACTTCTTATATTTCTTACCGCTTCCGCACGGACACGGATCGTTTGGATAGATTTTTCTTGCAGATGCCGGCTGCATCGGCATTGCTGTCGGCACAAAGCTGTTCGGCATTGCAGTGTGCGGCTTGCCTGTGGCAAACGGCCATACTGCTCCTGAGATCTCATTCGGTGTGTAACCGCGGAATTCCAGCATTCTTGTGTTATTGTTTGCTTCCATGATCAGCTTTGTAAATTTCTCAAGCTGCTCATCGTTAAACTGGATCCCCTTCTGGTTCAGGTTTTCCATGATCGCTGACATTCTGCCATCCATGGAGCATTCTTTGTAAATAAAGAACAGTACCTGATCCTTCACTGCATCGGAAACCTTCATCTCATCCAGCAGGAATCTGCCCAGTCTCTGATAAGAAGCAGATTTTGTCGGATACCCGTTTTCGGAATAATCCAGGATCTCATCTACTGACGGAATATAGAATTTCCGTCCACCCTGACGTCTCTCGATATCCTTGTAGATGTTATTGACCAGTGCGGATTTCAGGATCAGCTGATCCTCCGCAAGCTCACAGATACAGGCCTTCTCTGGAATGGTATGATACAGCTCGATGAAGCTGTCATATCCGATGTCAAAGCCTTTTCTCTGCTTAAACATCTCATATACGGTCTTTGCCGGTGCAGATACATACAGATAGCTTACCATAATAAGGCAATCCTTCAACCAGTTTACCTGGCTGCGAAGTGTCTGGAACTCCGGTGTATTGATCTGATCGTAAACAGCTACAACCTCTGCCGGAACTTCTGCGTAATCATCACTGTAGGAAACAAGGTAGCCCATATCGTTCAGCCATTCTAACGTATTCCACTCATCCTCTGCAACATGGAAGCATTTTCTCTGAATAGCTGCCTCAAAAGCCAGTACCTCCTGATCGTCTGCTACGAGGAAGCTTGCTTTCATAACCTCCGGTTTAAGAACCTCGGCGGCAACCTTTGCGGCGATCTCTTCCTGATCCATTCCCTTGCAGTGAAGTCCAAGCTCACCTGCAATGCTGAGAAGGTCTTCTTTACGATAGGACATGAGGAAATCTTTTACTGTAGGATTTCTTCTGCTGCCTGTGGCTGCCTCATCTGCTTTTGCAGCTCTGGCTGCTGCCTCTACTGCCGCTACTGTTGCAGCAATGTCTTCAGATGCTTTGGCTGTTTCCGCCTTTGTCTCAACTGCTGCAGTGCATCCCAGCTCTGGTGCCTCTGTCCAGTACGGATCATCCTCACCCTTTACTTCTTTTATAATAGAAGGAGCTTCTGCTGTTCCCTCGTCTTTCTTCTCAATATCAACTCTGTATTCCGGAGCTTCCTTATCCGCACCATACTGCCGGAAGGTAAACCATTTCTCGGAATCCATAAGCTCTGCAGTCTCTGTCTCGCCTGCATTTAATAATGTGAAATTATTCTTCGCTTCTCCGTCACCGTTCTCACGGATCTGTACTTTTTTCTGAAAAAATTCAATCTCATATAGGCTGCCTGCCGGATACTGAACCAGTTTTTCAAGCATGGCTGCCATATTTGCAAATGTAACGTCAGCCGCAACAGTACAACGTCTCCATACCGGCGGTTTCGTTCCTTTTCTTGTGATTTTTAACTGATAAAACATTCCTGTGTTCCTCTCCTGTAAATATATGCCGGATCAGGAGATACGAATAACTCCTGATCCGGCGTAAGCAACTTCCCCTATGTTATACAAAAATAGAGAAATTGTCAATATTTGAGAGGCTTCTACAACACAATATCATATTTCTCAACCTGGATCACAGCATTTCCGTCACTGTGAAACAGGATCTCATCTGCTTCCACTGGTGTTGGGATCACGGTAGTCGCAGTTTTGCTTCCATCATTGATAAAAAGCTCTATGGAGCTTCGATCCAGGATAAAACGCAGCTTCAGATTTTGTCTGTCATCTGTGATCTGGAGCTTTCTTGTACATATAACATCACGCTGCACCCCGCTCCAGGTTCTGTCGATTTCCAGTATCTGTCTTTTTCGATCATAGGTAAAGACCGTTGTATATTCTTCATTGCGTGCAAGCTCAATCCGGAACTCATTGTACACATCCAATGCTTCCTGATTTGGATTTCCGGAGTTCCTGCTTCCATCCATGATGCCATCTGCGTTCTGCAGTTCCACAGTCAGATCGATCATTCGGCCACGGACGCCTTCAAGGCTTAAGCTCTCACCCACTTTTACATTCTCATAACAGCAACGGTTTTTCCGATAATTCTCAATTTCCCGGACCGGCTTCTGCCAGATCTTTCCGTCACGATATTCCAGCTCTCTCGGAAGAGTCATCATTCCCTGCCATCTCTGCTTTTCCTTGATCACACAGCTATCCCAGGATTTCATCCAGGCGATCATCACTCTTCTTCCATCTGGAAGAAGGGTTGTCTGCGGCGCATAAAAATCAAGTCCGTAGTCCAGACTTACCGGTGCGTCTTTTTCAAATGTATGTTTTTCGCTGTCATAATCTCCCGTAAAATATAGGGAATTATGTCCATTATGAAACTCATACCCTTTTGCCCGCATATGCTGCGGAGAACAGATCAGCACATGTTTATCCCCAAGCGGAAAGAAATCGGGGCATTCCCACATAACACCGATTTCTCCTGTGGAGTTCTCCGCAAGAATTGTTTCAAATTTCCATTCTTTCAGATCTTTACTGGAAAACAGAACTACCTGTCCAGGAATTTCTTCGCTGCGGCATCCTACGAGCATATGGTATGTTCCGTTATCTTCCCATACCTTCGGATCACGGAAATCAACTCTGCTGCATTTCTCCGGAAGCATATCCCCGGTGACTACCGGATTTTTCTCTGCCTTTACATAATCTTTTCCGTCACCCCAGGCAAGGCACTGATTCTGCCGGACTTCTTCTTTTCCATCCGGCAGCTTTTCTGTTGTAACTCCTGTGTAGATCAAAGCCTGTTTTCCATCCGCTTCAATAGCACTTCCGGAAAAGCATCCCTCTCGATCATATTCCTGATCCGGTGCAAGCGCTGTAGGAAGCTGCTCCCATCTGATCATATCCTCCGTCACACTGTGGCCCCAGTGCATAGGGCCCCAGTCACGGCTGTAAGGATGATACTGGTAAAAAAGATGTACCTTTCCTTTAAAAACAGAAAATCCATTGGGATCATTGATCCAGCCAACCGGTGCAGATACATGAAAGGCCGGTTTCTCTTCCTGCGGGATATTTTTTGCTTCCTCTATTTCATAAAGACGTGCTTTTTCAAGTTTTTCACTCATACTCTGCTCTCTCTTTCCTTTTTATGTTTCTGACCGGTATCTTTTTCTGTTTTTATTTCTCTGTCTCACTAAGAGACTTCTGATACTGGTCAAAATATTTCTGTTTGATTGCCAGATAATCAGACAGTCCATACTGCTCCATCTTTTTCAGATAGGAATCCCATTCTTTATCGATGCCGCCATTCAGGATCCAGTCTGCTTTTTTCTGTTCCGCATACTTCTTGATATCCGTGTCATACTGAGATACTTTATTGGTATCATCAATACTCATAAATACATTCGGATACACATATTTACTGTTCATATCCTTAAGATATGTTTCGTGCATATTGTCGAGACGCCATTTTGCATCTGCCGGCTCTGTTACATATACATCGTAATACTCGTTAAGTATTGCCAACGGTCCGTTTACAGACTGTGCTTCACGAACCTCTACCGGAGATGCATCTCCCAGATCCATATGTTTCAGCATCTGACCACCTTCTGCATTCTCGGACATCTCAAAGATATTAAATGAATCTTTTTCCCCGTAAGTACCCCAGTTATTCTGCGGAGACTGGATCGGTTCATACATCTGATCGATCCATGCTGCTGCCAGTGCCGTATTTCGACAGCTTGTAGTCAGAACGCAGCGTCCTCTGTCAAAGCCACTGGTTTCACTGTTATTCTGTCTTGTGATATTTACAAGACCATCCGGACCGGCCAGCGCCGGGAGCATTACATAATCTTCATTGTTATCAATATTTGCAATATCCCAGGTGAAACACAGACCATATCTGTGGTTCTTACCTTTTGCAACATAAGTTGACCATTCCTGGGTAAAAGCCTCCGGATCCACCAGCTTTTCTTCTACCAGCTGATGGAGCCACTGAATACCTTCTTTATAGCCTTCCTGTACAGTTGTATAAATAACGGTTCCATCATCTTTCACTGCAAAATGATCACCGGTGTCACCATATCCTTCTCCGAATCCGTTGATGAGAATTGCAGGATCCTGATCACCATTATTGATGATAAAGGACATCGGGATCACACCACCCTCAATATTGAATTTCTTTTCCAGTTTATCTGCATTGTCGCGGAAAGCGATCAGAACCTGTTCCAGTTCCTCAGTTGTAGTCGGAACGTCCAGCTTCAGATAATCCAGCCATTTTTTATTAATGTAGGGAATATCTCCAATTGCCTGAATGGCTTCTTTCCCCGCACCAAGCTGCTCGATCCATGGGAAAGAATAAATATGTCCGTCCGGTGCTGTACACATTGTTCTGTATTCCGGGTATTTTCAAATACAGCCTTAAGATTCGGCATGTATTTATCAATGAGATTTTCTACCGGAATAATGATTCCCTGTTTGGCATAACGAAGAAGATCATAATCACTCATCCCTGCGTTAAAAAGTCCATCCGGAAGATTTCCGAACTGTGCCAGCGCCAGATTTTTTTTGTCATCAAACTGATCCGATACAAAACAGGTCCAGTCAATGTGGACATTGGTCTGCTTTTCCAGTCTTTCAAAGATCGTTCTTTCATTAGGTTCCTGTGTAGATGTTGCAGGTGCACTGGTAATAAAAGACAGCTCTGCTTTTTCTTTCAGAGGAAAGGACACATCTTCCACCGGGGTATCCGGATCTGTTTCTGCTTTCATGTGTTCTTTTCCATTTCCACATCCGGCACTGCATACCATTATAATTGCAGAAAGCCCGATTGCCAATAATGCCTTCATTCTTTTTTTCATCATTATCAACCTCCTGTCATCAGCCTTTTACAGAACCAACCATAATGCCCTGGTCAAAATATTTCTGGAAGAATGGATACATGATCAGAAGCGGTAAACTTGATACAATGATCGTAGCATATTTCAGAAGTTCCGCTACCTTTGCCATCTGTGCAGTACTCTGGATATCTGCGATCATTCCTGGCTGCGGTGTATTCTGTACAAGGATGGAACGAAGTACCAGCTGCAATGGCTGCAGTTTCGCATCATTCAAATAAATCATAGCATCAAAATAACTATTCCACATTCCTACAAAGGACCACAGTGCAAGCACTGCGATGATCGGTTTGCATACCGGCATCATAATCTTGAAAAAATGCTCGATTTCCGTGGCACCGTCAATGGCAGATGCCTCTCTGAGTTCCTTGGGGATAGACTGATAATAGGTTCTGGCAAGGATCATATTCCAGACATTAAACGCACCCGGAAGCAGGATTGCCCAGATTGTATTTACCAGATGCAGCTGATTGATCAGGATAAAAGTCGGGATCATTCCTCCACCGAAAAACATGGTAATGAGAAAAATAACATTGAAGAAATTTCTTCCCACAAATTCTTTCTTGGACATTGGATATGCTGCCAGCAGAGTTACCAGAACTGAAATAATGGTAAACACCAGGGAATAAAAAAATGAGTTTGCAAAGCCTCTCCAGATCATATTATTTTCAAGAACTCTGCGGTACGCATCAATCGTCCACTTCCGCACATCAAAGCTGATCCCCTGGCTGTTCAGCACATTCGGATCCATAAAGGATGCGATCACAACATATAAAAGCGGAACCAGAATGGAAAGTACAAATGCACCCAGAAGTACGTATCCGATTCCTAAAATGGCTTTGTCAGATGCCGAATATTTCTTTTTCTTTGCTTTTGCCATAACAGCACCTCCTATAATCCCTCTCCGTCATTCAGTTTCTTGACTACCCAGTTTACAAAGATCAAAAGAATTACATTGATCACTGAATTAAACAGCCCCACTGCTGTAGAATATCCATAGTCTCCATTCAGAAGACCGATTCTGTATACATAAGTAGAAAGAATCTCAGATGCAGGAAGGTTCATATCTGTCTGCAGTGCATATGCTTTTTCAAAACCAATGCTCATAATATTTCCGGCCTGAAGGATAAACTGGATCACAATGATGTTTTTAATAGCCGGAAGCTGTACATACCAGATCTGCTGCAGGATATTTGCTCCATCCACCACTGCCGCCTCTTCCAGATCCTTACTTGCATTGGCAAGTGCTGCAGTATACATAATGGATGCCCATCCGGCTGTCTGCCAGATTCCGCTGGCTATGTAAATGGTACGAAATGCTGCCGGCATAGTCATCCAGTTGGCATCGGAACCGATCAGTTTATTCAGCGGACCTACCGGTGAAAGAAACATACGAACCATACCACAGAGTACGATAACGGAAATAAAATTCGGCGCATAGATCAGAAGCTGAATTTTTTTCCTGATCCCGGCTCTCCGGATCTGATTCAGAAGAAGTGCCAGGATGATCGGAATCGGAAATCCCCACAGCAGTCCGTAAATACTCAGTTTCAAAGTGTTCACAAGATAATTCATAAAATCCGGTGATGCCAGAAATCTCCGGAAGTATTCCAGTCCTACCCATTTGCTTCCAAATACACCATCAATGACATTGTAGTCCTCAAAAGCGATCAGTACGCCACCCATGGGCACGTATTTGAAGATGATCGTCAGAAGAAGTGCAGGCAGCAGAAAAAACACATACAGCTGCCAGTTCTTTTTCACATACTGAAGCTTTTCTGCAGCAGTTCTTTTTCCTGCCGGAACAGCTTTCGCAGAACCTTTTTTCATTCTCTTTTCCTCCCGTTTTTGTTCTTTCGTTCTTGTTTAGTAACCGGTAAAGTAACCGGTTACTTTATAATTTGATACTACTATATGACATAGCTTCTGTCAACCTTTTTTGTTAATTTATTCAAGAAAAGTTACCGGTAACTTAACTGGTTATTTTTTTATTGCTATTTAACGTCTGTATTGTTATACTTAATTACATCAATCCAATTATCTTGTACGGTCTGCAGATTTCTCTTATATGATCACATCTGCATTCCGTATCATAACTTTCTGCTGTTAAAAGGAGACTATTTTTTTATGGCTAAAAAACAGGTAACATTTGCCGATATTGCAGAATACACTGGTTTTTCCAAGACTACGATCTCCAGATATTTCAATCATCCGGATTCTCTGACCCTGGAAAATCAGGAAAAGATCGCAAAAGCCCTTGATGAGCTCGGCTACAGAAAAAACAAGCTTGCCAGGGTTCTTGCCAATGGAAAAAGCGAATTTGTAGGGATCATTGTCCCGAACCTTTATCTTCATTATTATTCCGAAATGCTGACACAGCTTCTTCGAAGTTACTCCGATTATCATTACAAATTTCTGGTTTTTGTCAGTGATGGCGGCCCGGAGAAAGAAATGCAGTATCTGGACGAGCTGATGGCTTATAAGATTGAAGGACTTATTGTTCTCAGCCATACTCTTTCCTCTGAAAAACTGGCTTCCTATAATATTCCTGTGATCGCCATTGAACGTGAAGCAGAACATATATGCAGCGTTACAACAGACAATTACATGGGCAGCATGCAGGCTACTTCTCTGCTGATACGTAATCAGTGTGATGTACTAATCCACATCAATGTCCATGTACCTGAGAATATTCCGGCTTATGACCGTATCCGTGCCTTTGAGGAAACATGCCGGGAATATCATGTTCCTTATGAACTGAACCTTAATGTTTCCGGTGATTCCTATCAGGAGCTTTTTGAACAGATGCGTGTGATCTTTCAGGATATTGACAGTAAATATTCCGGTCAGAAAAAAGGCATATTTTTATCCAATGATACTTACGCAAATATATTTCTCAATCTGATCTTCCAGAAATACAACTGTCTGCCGGATGAATATCAGATCATCGGATTCGATAATTCACCCATTGCTGCGGAGTCCATCATCCCGATCACTACTATTGGACAGCAGATTGATGTGATCGCACAGACTACCATGGAACTGCTTGTGGAACAGATGAACGAAATGAAGAAAAGAAAACCGGCACCGCTTCAAAAACCGATCCACAAAAAGATCACTCCTGTTCTGATACGACGGCAGACAACAGGAGACTGAAAATACTTACAACATTTTTCCATATTCCATAACAACCCGTATATTCATGTACCGGAAACTTCATGCTATAATTCTGTGGAAAAATGTCAGATAACCATTACCGCCGGGAAATATTTTACAGGTTTCCCGACATCTATAAATATCTATTCAGGGAGGAAATCATGAAAAAAGATCAGGAAATTTTTCAGGAACGTTTAAACCATCATCACGACGAGCTTCGATGGCTGTACACAGAGCTTTATCACAATGACGATATGTTTGCAGAGCTCTGCGACCAGATGTACCAGTATTTTACAGCACGCCGCCGCGCGCTCAAAAACCGCGACCTGGAAAGAGAAAAAAATCCGGACTGGTTCCGCCAGAAGGATATGCTTGGCATGATGCTCTATATTGACAATTTTGCCGGCAACATCAAGGGAGTTTCTGCCAAGCTTCCATATCTTAAGGAATGCAACGTGAACTGCCTGCATCTGATGCCGTTTCTGGACACTCCGAAGGGCCGTTCCGACGGTGGTTACGCAGTAGCCGACTTCCGCAAAGTCCGCCCGGACCTTGGTTCCATGAAGGACCTGGCTGCCCTTGCAGATAAATGCCACAAAAACGGAATGAACCTGTGTATGGATTTTGTTA
>UMBI01051229.1_pt1 | contig 10718 bp, 8 predicted proteins | sample 1963911 | NCBI WGS metagenome assembly UMBI01 (sample SAMEA4835936, study PRJEB28245) | human gut metagenome | biome: gut microbiome; material: fecal sample | place: Denmark | collected 2008
ACAGACCGCCGAGGAGATACGCGACCCAGACCTCGCGGAACGCCCGGTGCTTTCTGGCTTCATCCGATATAAGCCATGTCATAATGCTCCCTCCTTCGTTGAACGTTGTACACAAGTATGCCGTATAAAATCAGCCCGATGACCGCCAGAGCTGCGTAGGCGGCAGTGGAGCAGAGCTGCAAAAGCCGGTCAAACGGAAGCACCGTCACGAGGAAGCAGAGCGCTGCCCAGAAGACGAGCGCAAGCAGGGATAGCCCTTCTGGATTACGGAGTCTGGCAGACAGAAACAGCAGCAGCGTGCATAAATAGATGCCCGGTACCGCGCCGCAGAGCGCCAGCCGCAGAAGATCCTCCCCCGCAGAAACGTGCAGCGTCACGGAAAGCAGCAGCAGCGCACCGAACATGCAGCATGAGATCACGACGGACCGCGCAGCTAACATTTCCGGATAGGAATACGGAAACGTAGCTTCCAATTCGCGCATACGCTCGCTGCAGGCGAGCACGTACCGATGAAACAGCAGGAGCATCGGCATGGGTGCGGTACAGAAAATCGTCAGCATCGGCATGGACAAAGCCCTGACGCTGAGCAGACCGAAAATCAATGCACCCGCGAAAAGCCCAAGCAGCAGGCCCCCGTTTATTTCACCTGCGGCGATCCGCAGCAGCGTGAAGACCGGCGTCTGCCGGTCCCTCGGCTCCGGCATGGACGCTTGCAGCCGCAAAATGGTGCGGCGGATTTCCTGTTCCATTCGATCGTTCATTCGAAGTCCTCCCGCAGTTCGTTTGAAAGTGTGTTTCTGGCCGCGCGGAGCCGTGATTTGACCGTCGGCAGCGGTGTGTTCGTCATTCGCGCGATCTCCTTTGCGGTAAATTGGTGGAAATAATGTAAGATCACTGCCTCCCGCTGTGCGGCAGGCAGCTTCTCCAACGCGGCTTTTACGGACAGGGAGACCGCTGCCATATCTTCAAGCGAGGCAGCCGGATCGGGTCGGTCGAACATGGTGTCTTCCACCTGAACGATTTTCTGTCGAAAGCGAAAGTAGTCCATGCACTTGTTATGGGCGATCGTAAACAGCCAGCTGTCAAATTTCCTCCACGGCGTATAGCTGCCGATGCTCTGCATCATTGCGATAAAAACATCCTGCGTCAAGTCATAAGCGTCCTGCTCATGCCCGGTCAATTTGAAAACATATCCGTAAATTCGCGGATACCAGCGGCGAACCAAAAGCTCCAGTGCGCTCTTATCTCCGCCTTTGATCCCGCGCACCAGTTCGTGGTTGCTATATTCCACTGCCTCACCGCCTTTTCTGTCAGTATAACGAACGAGAGTACCCAAAGGGATGAAAAATACAAAAGAAATTTTATAAAAATTATAACAGGTCCTTGCGTGTGTTTCCAACTGCAATATTTGAGCGCTTTTATATTTTAACACCGGAGCGCAAAAAACTGCGCATTAAGAACCAAAGAATAGGCTTTATCTGGAGTTCACGCAAAAAGCAATCGCCCTGCAAGTCGTGACCTATTTAACATACAAGACGATAGGGGCACACACGTTTCGCCGCGTGTGCCCTTGTGTGCGATTTTTCTCGGAAAGCCGAGTGTGTACTCGCTTTTACACACGAAAGCGAACGTGGGCCGTTTGTGCGAGAAGTTGAAAAACGCGATGAAAAGCGGTTTGAAACAGCGTTGTGACGGTAACTTTTGGGCGATATTTGCGGGAGTGTCTATTGGCGAAAAATCGAACTTTTTAAGCCAAATTTTTGAATAGGGAAAGCCGTTCGATAAAAGCACAAGATAAATTGTCCATGCTGCCGCCCGGTCAAGCGTTTTTGATCTCTTCGGTCACTTTCTTCCGGGGCTTCATGCCCAAAAGGCTACATTCATCACGACCATGGTCAGCGTGACCGCCGCCATGGACACCCAAAAACCCCATGTTGAGTCCGAACAAGCCCACTGTTCCGAACAGCGCCATCCAAATATTCTTCCGGTTCATTGTGTACCTTCTCTTACAGCAGCTCGCCGTGGTGACGAACATAGGCTTTTTTCAAGCTGGTCGCCAGCACCATGTAGAGCAGGATGCAGATACTCGCTTTCTGCATTCATAAGCAGCCAAGGAACTGGCAGAAAGCCGGGCGGGGAAATTTTGGCATTCAGCTCCGCAGCGAACGGCACCGTGTTTCAAGTCACGCTCTACCGGCAGATAAGAACAACGGAGCTTTCGCGTAAGCGAAAGCTCCGTTGTTCTGTGGCAGGGGGGGCGGGAGATCAATGCAGCGCCTTTGTGGGACAGGCCTTTGTGCACTCGTAGCAGAGAATACACTCCGTTCCGTTTTTCCGCTTGCGGGATTCCTTGTTGACCTCCACATTCATCGGGCAGATCCGCAGGCACTTGCCGCAGTGGACGCACTTCTCCTCGTCGCAGTGGACGCGCAGCAGAGAAAAGTGACTCATAGGCTTGAGGAATACCGTGATAGGACACAGATACTTGCAGAACGCCCGGTTATCCTTGAAGACAAAGGCCAGCGCAATGCCCGCAAGGTAATAGAGCGCGTTTCCGGCGAGGAACAGCCAAAACATGATTTGCTCCAAGTGCGCAACTTTCATCAGAAACAGCCCCGAAACCAGTGCCAGTGACAGGACGAACATTACATAGCGCAGAACGCCCAGTTTTTCCCTACGTGGCTTCTGCGGCTGCTTGTAGGGCAGAAAATCCAGCACCATGGCCGTCCAGCAGGCATAGCCGCACCAGCCTCGCCCGAACAGCAGCGGGCCAAATATTTTTGCCACTGCATAGTGAATAGTCGCCGCTTCAAAAACGCCGAGAAACAGATAGTACCAGAAGCCCTCGATCTGCATATTCTCGCGGGAGATGACGCCGAGGTAGAGCAGCATATAGCTGCCCACCGCCAGCTGCACGAAATGGCGGGCATAGCGCTTCCCGGCGGTAAAGAGTGCCGTTCCGAGTCCAAGGCAGGCTCCGATGTAGCTGAAATTCAGCAGGTAGAATAAATTGTCCTTTGTGAGCCACAGCGTGACCGCTACTGCTTCAAACAGCAGGAACAGCAGCATGGACGGCACGTATTTGTGAAATCCGTTATTGCTTTTCATTGTTACTCTTTTGATCCTCTGCTTTCTGCTTCTTCCCTATTAGCAAATATCCAGAGATATGCATTTCACTTCTGTACTCATCGTTGAGTATAGCAGGAGAACGCAAAATTCATGATCTGAATCGTGTAACACATTGACAGAGTCAACGTGAGCAGTGCAAAGATGGGTAGACTGAACATCTCTCCCCCGCCCGATCAGGTACACAAAACCCTCAAAATTTTCAAATGCGTCTTGACAGAAAGCCAAGAGCAAGTACCACGATAAAAATACCACAGGAAAAATCGAAACGCAAGGAGTGTTTTACGATGGAATACAGAAGATTTGACGATAGCAGTGAGTGGAAACCACCGATAGCGAGGCGGCCGATGCGTAACAAATCATGCTTACCACATAATCCATAGCGCACTCACTGGATCACGCAGCCCGGCGGGGCCGCGACACCTCGGAACAGCGACGCGCATAAGCGCATCGCTGTTCCGAAGGCTCTCTGCGTTCTTCGAGAGTACACCCGGCCAAGACCCAAAAGCGGCAAAGTTTGCCGTTCTGACATCTGGCCACGCAGGGTTTCCAAAACGTGTGGAACGCTCCGAGGGTAGTGATACCACCCCCATCCGAAATGCCCCCTGTTTCGCCGTGTGGGCCGTTGTGTGCGATCCTTTGAGCAAAGCCGAGTGTGTACCCGCTTTCGCACGTGAAAGCAAACGTGGGGCGTTTGTGCGAGAAGCTGAAAATCGTGATGAGAAATGGTTTGAGATGGAACTTGCGGCGGTAACTTTTTGGCGATATTTGCGGGAACGGTTTTGAGCGAAAAGCCGAACTTTACAGGAGGTTTTTTCGAGCGGTGAGGGCCGTTCGATTTTAGCACAAGATAAAGAGAGGTGCCCGTAATTGGGCCCCTCTCAGCCACAAAGCCCCGCAGTGCGGGGCTTTCCGAGGTTTTGAAACCGCAGTCTAAGGTGCACCTTGAGAGGTGTTTTCGCAGTCTTTGGTGAACGTCAGGCACAGAAAAGGCCCGTGGCGGCGGACTTTTCAAGGTGGACGTTCCGCAGGCGTTTGACGAAATCGCAGTTTTCAACCACTCAAAAAAGTGCTCTTTGAGCAGCGGCGATTTTCGGGGGAAATGTGTATATTTTGCACCGCTGTAGTCAATGAAAAGAGACTTTCAAGCGTTCAAAAATCGCACCGCTGTAACCAAAGAAGAACGCCCCCGGCAGCGCAGAAATTGCGCCGCCATAGACAAAGATAAGGCGGCGCGGCTCCGAGGGGCAAATGATAACTTTCTGATAACAGTTCGGCTTTTCGGTAGCTTTGTTCCCTTGGTTACGGTATTGTTCGTTGTCGAAAGGGGCTGATACCATGCCAAAGCGACGAGCAAACGGCGAGGGAAATATCCGCAAGCGGAAAGACGGACGCTGGGAGGGAAGATACACAGTCGGTCACGATCCGGAAACCGGAAAGGCCATCATCAAAAATGTCCTCGGCAAGACGCAGGCCGAGGTCAAGGAAAAGCTGAAGAAAGCCATCGAGGAAAACGTGGGCATCGACTACGGGCGGGCCAAGACCTACACGGTAGGTAGCTGGCTGGAGGTGTGGATGGAGAACTACGCCAGAGTAAAACTCAGACCGTCCACCTTCAAAACCTCGCAAGGCTTTCTGAAAAACCACATCAAGCCGCAAATTGGCAGCATCCCGCTGGCAGAACTCACTTCTCTGGACTTACAGAGATTCTACAAGCACCTGCTGGACGGTGGTCGGGTTGACCGCGTCGAAGCCAAGAAAAAGCCGAAAGGTCTGGCTCCCAAAACGGTACGGAACATCCACCAGATGATCGGCTCGGCGTACAATCTCGCCATCGAGCAGAAGTTGGTAACCCGCAATCCGACACAGGGCTGCGCCCTGCCGAAAGTCGAACACAAGGAGATGAAAACGCTGACCGCCGACCAGCTCAGCGCCTTCTTCCAGGAGGCCAGGGACAGCGGCGTGTACGAGCTCTACTACCTCGACCTCGCCACCGGACTTCGGCGCGGCGAACTGCTGGGATTGAAGTGGACGGACGTTGATCTCGACCGTGGTGTGCTGAAAATCCAACGGGCAATTTCACGGCAGAATGGCAAAGTGGTCGAGGCACCGCTGAAAACGAAAAACGCCTACCGCACACTGCCCCTGTCGGCGGATGCGATAGACGTTCTGATGCAACAAAGAAGAAAAACGGGCAACAGCGAATGGGTATTCCCATCGCCCACCGGAGGCCCCATGTCACCAGACAGCGTCCTGCACATGCTCCAGCGGGTGCTGAAACGGGCGGGGCTGCCCCGCATCCGATTCCATGATCTCCGCCACACCTTCGCAACCATGGCCCTGCAAAACGGCGTGGACGTGAAAACGGTCAGCAGTATGCTCGGTCACTACTCGGCGGGGTTCACGCTGGACACCTACGCCCATGTCACCACCGACGCCCAGCTCAAAGCAGCGCAAACCATGGGAAATATCCTCTCCCGTGCCGTCTGATGCTTTCCGCTACCCGCTCCCGTTGGGGTCAGCGTTTGGGTCAGAAAAAAGCGGTATCCCAAAAACGGAACTTATGAAAAGCAAAAGTCCTCGAAATCAGATGATTTCGAGGACTTTTGGTACGCCGTGAGGGATTCGAACCCCCGGCCTTCTGGTCCGTAGGTTGTCTCACGCGCAAATCGGAGTCGTTTCGGCTCCGATTTGTGCTTTTTGCCACCATTCGTTCGGTGGATTTTCCGTTGTTTCCGTCCAGCCCTGCCCGTTCTGATCCTGTTCTGGGTCAAAACTGGGTCAAGTGTAATCACACAATTGTGCAAGCAATCGATCAGCATACGCTTTATGACGGCGAAACACAGCGGAAGGTGGTCCCATCCTCTAAGTGCAGCTCACCGTCCAGCGTGGAGATAAGCAGCGTACTTTTTTCCAGTAGTGCGTTCACCTCATCGGCAAAGACCTGTGCATCGGGCGGCCACGGATCGTCGGAATCCGGATTGACATCAAATTCCACGCTACGCTGCGTGAGGAGCCTCTGTCCATCTGCGCCAATGGAGAACAACTCATAGTCATAATTGCAGAAGCCTTGAAACATTGCTGGGTTATAACGCAGGATGGCGCTGGTGTCACCGTCGCGGTAGAGGAAATAGCTGTCCCAGCCCACATGGGCGAGACCCAGTTCGGCGCTCCATCGTTCACTGCCGTTGCCTTCGACATAGATCCGGTATATCTGCCCCGGTGCAACTTCCTCGAAAAATATCTCTTCTTCCGTCCCATCCCCATCAAAATCGATTGCAGTCAGCAGGGTGGATGCATTGCCGTGCAGATTGTCAATCTTATTCTGACTGGGAAGATTGAGACGGACAACCCGTTCCGTTTCTTCGTTGCTTACGATGCTCACAGTTAGCACTGTACCGTCCTGTGAATAGACAAGGTCATAGACGTACTCATTTTCCGCAAGGTCTAATTCGGCAAGTGTGCGCCCATCAATCGAGAGAATGTTGCCACCATAAGCATAGACGGCGGTAGAAAGATCGTCGTTCTGCCAAACAAGGTGTGTGCCGACGAAAGCGTTGGAAAATCGGCGGATTTCTGTATCAAAAATGAAGTAAAAAGCATTCTTCGGTCCGCCGTGGCCGGTGATCACTACATACTGCCCTACTGCGTCACAGCCGAGGAGGGAGGTGATGACGGGACTTTGCTCCGCAAGATCCCAGCTTTCACCGCCATAGGAAAAGACGGTGCCGCTGATACTAAAATCCTCTTCTGCCGCGTTGCTTGCGCTAATACATTCAAGCAGATAGTCTCTCAGTTCTGCACTCCCGGAGCGCAGTTCATACAGCCGCGCTGTCTTGCCGCCTGTGATGGGGTTGACCAGCATTTCACGTTCAGAGAGCATGACCTCACAGCGTTCGCCCGCGGCGCTGATAAAATAGAGCCTTGCATAGCAGCCCTGCATTGCTGACGCAGCACCAAGGCGTTTATATTGCATGGCATCCAGCAGAACGTAGACGGCGTTCGTTTCCTCCGCCGTTAACTGGACGCTGGATGGCTGCGCGCCGCTTGCGTCCGTTACATCGGCATAAGTGACCTGTTCCCGATGGAAACCGACCAGTCCGGCGGCGTCGGTATCCGTAGGCGGATCGGTCAGAAAGCACACCGCTACAACGACGCACACGGCGACCGACGCCGCGACCACCCAGAACGCGGGCTTTTTGTAGTGAAGCGCATTCCGCACACGCTCCTTGACGCCAACTTCACCGAACGCCAGCGGGCAGGTGATAGCCGCCTTGCGCGGCATACTGCACGCAAGCAGCACCGTGGAATAGGTCTTGACGGCGCTCTCGTCCATCGTGCGGATCACCCGCTCATCGCAGGCCAGTTCAATGTCGCGGCAGAGCAGTGTATAGGCGAGCCACAGCACGGGGTTGAACCAGTAAACCGCAAGCAGCGCGAAGCCCAGCGGCTTCCACCAGTGGTCACGCCGCGCGAGATGCGCCTGCTCATGCGCCAGTACATTCTGCCGCTGCACCTCGTCCAGACCGGAGGGCAGATAGATGCGTGGTTTTACAACGCCGAGGATGAACGGCGAGGAAATGGCATCGCAAAGATAAATGTGATCCTGAATGGGGAGCGATACACTCACGCGCCGGCGCAGCCGAAGATAACTCACGAGCGCATAGAGCAGCATGGCTCCAAGGCCGATGAGCCACACCCAGCCCGCAAGATACGCCCACACATAAAGCGGGTTGACGCTGGCTGTTGGCACGGCGGCAAAATGCTCGCTGAGCGAGGGATTCACAGCATTGTCGATAACGCTCACGCCGCTGGTGATGGTCGGCGCGGGGTCAAACTGCACGGCTGCGGGACTGACCGTTTCGGCACTGGGGATCAGGCTCAACGCGCTCTCTATGGAGAATGGCAGAACCAGCCGCAGCGCGACGATGCCCCAAAGCAGAACATTCATCCACTTGGGCGAACGCTTTGATACCAGGCGCAGTACCAGCACGGCCAGCACCAGCCAGCTTGCGGAAATGCTTAGATTCAAGAGCTTCAAAAAGACGGCGGCCATTGGCTCACTCCTTTCCGCAGCGGTCGATCATGCGCTGAATTTCCGCAATGTCCTTCTCCGAAAGAGATTTCCGTGTGGTAAAGGCGGCAAGAAATGCGGGAAGGGAACCGTCGAAAGTGTCCTCCACAAATTTCTCACTCTGTACGGCGTTATAGCCCTCCTGTGAGAGAAGGGAAGTTACCGTGCCGTTTTCGTTCTGAAAGATACCGTGTTCGCAGAGTTTTTTCAAAACTGTGTAGGTCGTGGATTTTTTCCATTGCAGCTCCTGTTCGCATAGTTTCACCAGCTCGCCGGAGGTCAGCGGCTCATGCTGCCAGATGAGTTCTGCAAAACGCGTCTCAACAACGCCCAGTTTGTAACCGTCCATGTTTGCCTCCTTTCTTTGTTGGTCTATTTATGATAGATTTTTGATACTTGAAGTCTATCATAAGTAGACTGTACCTGTCAAGCACATTTTGCGCCACTGGAATCAATGATGACCACCCGACCTCAGAAAACGGCAAGTTAGTCGTTTTGCCAAGCGGCCGTCCGGCATTTCAGAAGCACACAAAGCGCACCGAGGGTAGTGATACCACTCCCTCTTTCGCATGTGCGGAAAGCCCTGCGCGCAGAGTGAAAAAACAGCAACATCACCAAATTGCAAACAGAGCAGCGCGGCCCAGCGGGGCCGCGGCGCCTCGGAACAGCGACGCGCATAAGCGCATCGCTGTTCCGAAGGCTCTCTGCGTTCTTCGGGAGCACACCGGATCAAGGCGCAAAAGCGGCAAAGTTTGCCGTTCTGACACCTGGCCACGCAGGGTTTCCGAAACGTGTGAAACGCTCCGAGGGTAGTAATAGCGCCCCCATCCGAAACAGCCCCTGTTTCGGCGTGTAAGCCGCTGTGTGCGATTCTGTTGGCGAAGGCGAGTGTGTACCCGCTTTCACTCGTGAAAGCGAACGTGGGCCGTTTGCGCGAGAAGTTGAAAATCGGGATGAAAAGCGGTTTGAAACATCGTTGTGACGGTAACTTTTTGGCGATATTCGTGGAAGTGGTTTTGGGCAAAAAACCGAACTTTACAGGAAGGTTTTTCGAGTGGCGAAAGCCGTTCGATTTTAGTACAAGATAAAGGGCCGCAGTCGCAAGCGCCCGCGGTCCGCCCACAAAGCCCCGCAGTGCGGGGCTTTCCGAGGTTTTGAAACCGCAGTCTAAGGTGCACCTTGAGAGGCACTTTCGCAGTCATAGGTGAACGTGAGGGACGGAAAAGGCCCGTGGCGGCGGACTTTTCAAGGTGGCCGTTTCGCAGGCGGTTGAGAAATTTGCTGTTTTCAATCACACGAAAAAGTGCTTTTTGTGCAGCGGCAATTTTCGGAGGAAAACGGGTATATTTTGCGCCGCTGTAGTCAATAAAAAGGGTTTCTCAGCCGTTCGAAAATCGCACCGCTGAAACCAAAGAGAACGCCCCCGGTAATGCAGAATTTGCGTTGCTAAAACCAAAGAGAACGTCCCCGGCAGCGCAGAAATTGCGCCGCAATAGGCAAAGAAAAGAGCGATGCAAAGTAGATGATAACTTTTTGATAACAGTTCCGCTTTCCGGTAGCTTTCCTCTGTTGGTTACAGTATTGTTCGTTGTGAAAGGGGCTGATTTTATGCCAAAAAGACGAGCAAACGGCGAGGGCAACATCCGAAAACGAAAGGACGGACGCTGGGAGGGCCGGTACACAGTCGGTCACGATCCGGAAACCGGAAAAGCCATCATCAAGAACGTGCTGGGTAAAACGCAGGCGGAAGTAAAAGAAAAACTGAAAAAAGCCATCGAGGAAAACGTCGGTATCGACTACGGACGGACCAAGACCTACACGGTGGGAACATGGCTGGAGGTCTGGATGGAAAACTACGCAAAAATCAAACTGCGCCCATCGACCTACAAAACCTCGCAAGGCTTTCTAAAAAACCACATCAAGCCGCAAATCGGCAGCATTCCGCTGGCAGACCTGACTTCTCTGGACTTGCAGCGGTTCTACAAGCACTTGCTGGACGGCGGGCGGGTAGACCGCATCGAGGCCAAGAAAAAGCCGAAAGGGTTAGCACCCAAGACGGTTCGCAACATCCACCAGATGATTGGTTCGGCATACAACCTCGCCATCGAGCAGCACCTCGTCACGAAAAATCCCACACAGGGCTGCGCCCTGCCGAAAGTCGAACGCAAGGAAATGAAAACGCTGACTGCCGACCAACTCGGCGCCTTCTTCCAAGAGGCCAGGGACAGCGGCGTGTACGAACTCTACTACCTCGACCTTGCCACCGGACTTCGGCGTGGCGAACTGCTGGGACTGAAATGGACGGACGTTGACCTCGACCGTGGTGTGCTGAAAATCCAGAGAGCGATTTCCCGGCAAAATGGAAAAGTAGTCGAAGCCCCGCTGAAAACGAAAAACGCCTACCGCACACTGCCGTTGTCGGCAGACGCGATAAGCGTTCTGAAAATGCAGAAATGCAAAGTCGGAAATAGCGAGTGGGTATTCCCATCGCCCACCGGAGGCCCCATGTCACCAGACA
>UMBI01054918.1_pt1 | contig 10631 bp, 9 predicted proteins | sample 1963911 | NCBI WGS metagenome assembly UMBI01 (sample SAMEA4835936, study PRJEB28245) | human gut metagenome | biome: gut microbiome; material: fecal sample | place: Denmark | collected 2008
CGCCGCCGACGGTGTCCTCGCCGATAGAGAGCTGCACGATGACCTGACCGATGCGCCCCGCGACGGCCTCGGGGCCGAGATCGACGCGCGTCGGGATAGAATGCTCCTTTAAGATCTCGCCCTTCGCGCTCACGAGTGCGCCCTTGATGTTCGTGCCGCCGAGGTCGATGCCGATATAGTTCATAAAAACGCCCCTCCCGGGTGAAATGTGTCCTCATTGTATGCCGCGTCGGCGGAAAATGCAAGAGCTCGCACGGGAAAGAAAAAAGTTTCTTAAAAAAATCATAAGGGTGAAACTTTTTGAGAAATTTCTCGTCTAAGAGAATGTACGGAACGAAAAAAGCTCCGCATAATCAAGATGGAAAGAAGACGATGAGAGGAGAAACAAAATGAACCGCTGGGGACTAATGAGTGCCCTCGCACTTGCCGCCGCGCTGCTGCTCATGGGCTGCAGAGAGACGGAGAAACAGACCGATATGGCGGAAGAGCATCCCATCACCTATGAAGACGTCTGTGAGCGGAACACGATCTCTGCGCTGCTCGAGCGGCACGAGGTGGTGACTGTCACTTGTGAGAGCGTGGACAGTAGGAACCGCGGCCTGGCCGAAAAAGCGACCGATCAGTATACGCTTGACGAAAAGAAAAGATGGCAGAGCTGGCGGCACAGATGGAGCAGTGATGAGTATGGCGAGAGCGATGTTTACAGCATGGATGTCTGCTCAGACGATGTTCCAAACGGAATGAGCCTCATTGCGGCAGGGAACGACGAGAGCGGCGTTATGGGACGCATCGACGTGACGGTGTTTGCCGCGGGGAATTGGTACGAAAAGAGTATCCTCCCGCTGCCATATCTGACCATTGTCGGCGACGGTGTGAGCGTAGAAGCCGGAGAGCCGTATGAGCAGGATGGCAAGCTTGTATTCGAGGTCAAATCGCGCCTGATCGGCGGCGATGACGACAACGCGTATTCGCTGGAGCAGTATTGCGTCGACCCAACCTCCGACGATCTGCTGAGCGCACGGATGGAGCTGCGCTCGAAGAACGCAAACGGGGAGGACATCTGCTATGGAACAGAGCAGTACACCTTCGACTATGACCGCCCCTACGAGCCAGAGAAAGACCTCTACGCGCAGATGCTGTCGGACGACGGCCCCAGGTGCGAGGTAACGATCGTGTGGGACCCCGGTACCGAGCGGGAGCGCGAGCAGAATGTCACCGTGCCGCTGAGCTCGCTCCTTTACTTAAGCGGCAGTCAGGAGCTGCGCTCTTACTACGACGCCGCCATGACGCAGGAGTATCAAACCCCTGAGATCGAGTGGCCGGACGGTGGCAGCACGACCGTCTATGTGAAAAGCGGCGATCAAGACTGACGGGAGATGAGAGAGGAGAACACACCATGAAAAGCTGGAAGAGAGCCGTCACCGTTGCTTTATGCGCTGCGAGCTTACTTGTGGGCTGCGGAGTGCAGAGCGGCAACGTAAGCAACGACGACAGCACCGATGAACCGCAGCAGATCACGGTCGAGCAGTTACGGGCTGCGAACGATCAGCGCTCGCTGCTCGAAAAGCACGACACTGTGACCGTGACTGTGCAGGAGAGCGACCAGAATGACACCGTGACGTATACGGCGAAGTTTCAGTACACCCGTGGTGTGGAGGATGTGCTGGCCTGGTATCATTGCCGGTACACCGAAAACAGCACCAGCGGCAAGAGCGAACTGTGGAGCGAGGCGAACGGAACGATGGATGCTGCGCGTATGGAAAGCGACAGCACCGAGGACCTGAGCCTGAGCATTTACCTTGAGGGAATGTATGAGCAGTACGTTCTCGACATGATCCCCCGATGCCCTGCTTTGGAAGAGGATGTGGAGCAGACGGTCGACAGCTGCAGCGAGCAGGGCGGCGAGCTGCTGCTCTCTGTTACCGCGCGTTATCTGGCTTCCGATGGAGATTATTACACGGTGCACTACCGCGTTGACCCTGCGACGAATGAGGTGCTGGAGGCGTCAGTGACCGACTACATTAAAAAGGAAAGCGGCGAGGTATCCAAGCTGCATACGACGCTCTACCGCTGGAGCTACGACGAGCCCTATCAGGCAGAGCGCAATGTGATGAACGAGGTTCTGTTTTCGACGGACAGCAAGGAGGACGTCTGCGACCTGATGACTTTCTATCCCGTTGAGGAGGAGGAGAACGGCTGGGCGATGACCCTGTATCGCGTGGCACACGGCACGCGCATCCTCTTCCTCGACAGCGTAGACCTCGCGTTTTATGCGGACAGGGAGCTGACCAAGCCCATCGACTTCTACGACGGCATCGACACGAGCGGCGAGAGTGCGACGGTCTACATCGTGCCGCTGGAAGAGAACCATTAAAAAGCTTTAGAACGCGGGCGTAAGTCCGCGCCCAAATAAGGAGGAAACCAAGGTGAAAAACTGGAAGAAAGCAAGCATTGCCGCGCTTTGTGTCGCGGTACTTCTTGCCGGCTGCGGCACGCAGGGCGGCAAGGACGATGGAAACGGCGGCAAGGACGACACGCCGATGGACGTGACGCTCGAAACGCTGCGCGAGGTCAACGATCCGTGCGTACTGCTTGCAAAGTACGACGCCGTGACCGTGAACATTCAGGGCACCGACCGGGACGGCGAGGTGGCCTACACCGCAAGATTGCAGTACACGGACGGGGGCGACAGCACGATCCTCATGTCCTCGCACTACAGCTATACCGCCAACAGCGGCCCGGGCGAGGATGAGCTGTGGAGCGAGGGGTGTGGCAGACTGTACGCCACGCGCATGGCGAGCGACGATAACGCAAGCCTGAACATCTATCCCATTCCGGGCGAGGGGACAGAGTATCTCCTTGACATACTGCCACAGTGCGCCGACCCCGCCGCCAAGAACGCCGAGGAAACGCTCGACGTGCGCAGCGAGCAGGACGGCGCGGTGCTGCTCTCGACCACCACGCGCTTTGAAGACCAGGACGGCTACTACTATACGACCCTCTACTACGCCGATCCCGCAACGGGCGAGTTGCTCGCCATGTCCGTGACCGACTACATCGAGGACGGCGCGGGCGGCGCGACGGAGATGGGCACGACGCTCTACAACTGGAGCTACGATGAGCCCTACAATCAAGAACCCTACAAGTCAGGCCGCTACCTTCTGAACGATGTCGTGTACGCGACGGACGACACGAGACCCGCCTGCCTGCTGACGGTCTGCCTCCCTGCGGAAGAAGGGGGCGAAGACTGGTGGGTGAATGAATACCATGTGGCGAGGGGGACGTATGTCAACATCTGTTGCCGCAGCGGTTGCACACTCTACGCGGACGCGGCGCTGACGCAGCCCATCGACGACACTGTGTCCATCGACACAAATGGCGAAGAGATGACGGTCTACGTCGTGCCCGACGTGCCGCTGAACTAAAACGGCATGAACTTAAAAAAGCGGCGGATCAAAAAATCCGCCGCTTTTTTTCAAAAAGGATGAAACATTTTTCGATAAATTCCGTCTAAATAATACAGGAAAAGGCGCGGTGCGAGAATTAAGGAACTCTTAAATAATTTGTAACCAAATCGCGCCTGATTGTAACGACTTCCTCATAAGATGAGATTATAATGGACCCAAGATTAAAATTGAGGAGAAACTGCGATGGCAAATGACCAGAAGCCCGTCATTTCGGTGCGAAAGCTCCGAAAGGTGTACATGATGGGGCAGGAGCACGTGGTCGCACTGCACAATATTGACCTCGACATCCCGCGGGGCGAGGTGTGCTGCATCTTCGGCACGTCCGGCAGCGGCAAATCGACGCTGCTCAACCAGCTGGCGGGACTCGAAAAGCCCACGCGCGGCGTGGTGCGCATCGGCGGCGTGCCGATCTCACAGCTCAACGAAAATCAGCTCGCCGCCTTTCGGCAGAAGCACATCGGCTTCGTCTTCCAGTCCTACAACCTGCTGCCGGAGCTGACGGCGGCGGAAAACGTGGCCATGCCGCTGATGTTCAAGGGCATCGACCCGGATGTGCGGCTGCTGGAGGCGAAGAAAATGCTCTGCCGCGTGGGACTGAAGGACCGCATGGACCACTTTCCGAACCAGATGTCCGGCGGACAGCAGCAGCGCGTGGGCATCGCACGCGCGTTCGTCACGCGCCCCGAGGTCGTGTTCGCCGACGAGCCGACCGGCAACCTCGACTCGAAGACGACGAAAGAGGTCATGCACATGATCCGCGGCTTTGCCAAGCGCTTCCACCAGACAATCGTGCTCGTCTCCCACGATCCGGAGATGACCGAGTATGCCGACCGCATCGTCACGCTCATCGACGGCAGGATCGTCAGCAACGTAGAAAATCAGGTCAAGGCGGAGATCGACGCCGCACCTTATATCGAATAACGGAGGAAATCGAACATGAAACGCATTTCAAGATCCCTGCTCTCGCTCTGCCTTGCCCTTGTGCTGTGCGCAGCGCTGCTGCCGAATGGAAGTGTGGCCGAGGCTGCCACCGATACTGCTCAGGAAACCTTTATGATCACGGGCTACGACGTCAGCTCGTCGAGCATTATGGCGGGTAACAGCGTGGATATTACCCTTTATCTTTACCGCACGGATGGAGTGACCGGCGATATTTCGGTTATCCGCGGTGTCGACAGCTTCCAGGGCAACAGCACCTATTACGCACAGGCCACGAACAGCAGCGATAATACTAATACCTATGTTGTCAGATTGCAGGGCTTAACTTACACGGGTGCCAGTGAAAAAGAACTTTTGTTTACCATTTACTATAACGATGCATCCAGCAATGGACATTATCAGGAGGGGAAGGTCTCTATCCGTGAATGCGTGGCCAACTCCGAGATCAAGGAAGATCCCGAGCCGACGCCTGTGACGATCCCCGAGCCGCGCGCCGTCTTCAATTCCGACGGCACGAGCACGGCCATCGCCGCGGGCCAGACGAAGACCATCACCGTTTACATCCAGAACGCCGGCACGACCGCCATGCGCGACCCTATCCTGACGCTCAAATCCTCCGGATCGCTTCTCATCATGGGCAGCCAGGACTACATGCTCGACGATATCCGCGCGGGCCGCGACACGGCCGTCACTGTGACGGTCAAGGCGCCCGACAAGATCGAGTCTCAGATGCAGACAATCGACGCGAGCCTGTCGTTCTACTATGACAACGGCACGCAGCTCACCGGCGGCAGCGCCAGCGGCAGCGTGAACGTTCTCTCCACCGTTACCAAGGATACGAAGGACGAGGAGACCATTGCGAGCCCCACGCCCATTGTCATCCTCTCGAAGTACAACTATGGCGGTTCGTCCGTCGCGGCAGGCTCAAGCACGAACCTGAGCTTCTCGTTCACGAACACCAGCAAGACCATCAAGATCGAAAACGTCATGGTCACCGTCACCGGCGGTCAGGACCTGATGCTCAACGGCTCGACGAACACGTTCTACTTTGAATCTGTCGCCGCGAGCGGCAGCAAGACCGTCACCGTGCCGATGAAGGCCGCGCAGCTCATCAGCGCCAGCGCGCAGGACGTCAAGATCGACGTGACCTATGAATACGTCGACCAGAACGCAAGAAAGTCGGGAAACGCCACGCTGTCGCTGAGCGTGCCCCTCTACCAGCCCGACCGCTTTGAGCTCAGCGAGCCCAAGACCTCCTACACCGGCTATGTCGGCGAGGAGACGAGCCTGACGATCGACTATGTCAACAAGGGCAAGAGCGCCATCAACAACGTTGAGGCGACCATCTCCGGTGACATTGATTCCCCCACGCCTTATCAGCGCGTCGGCACGATCGACGGCGGCAAGAACGGCACCATCGCCTTTGCCGTGACCCCGCAGCTGGAGGGCGAGAATCAGGTCAAGATCGTCATCACCTACGAGGACTCCAACGGCAACACGAAAGAGCGCGTCTTTGAAGCGACGGTCGAGGCCATGGCCTACGAGCCGGCCGACCCCGGCATGGACGATCCCGGCATGATCGACCCCGAGCCGGCAAGCACCTTCCCGTGGAAGTACGTCATCATCGCGGTGGTTGCTGCGCTTATCGTCCTTCTCATCGTGCTGCGCATCCGCAAGAAGAAGGCCAAGCAGAAGGCCGAGCAGGCGCTCTGGGACAAGTGGGACGAAGAGGAGCTCGCCGAGGAGAAGCAGGAGGCAGCGGAAGCCGCGGCGGCTGAAAGCAAAGAGACTGCGGCCACGGGTGCTGAGGAGCAGAAAAAATGAGATTCGCAGACATCCTGAAAATGTGCTTTGACAGCCTGTCACGGCGCAAAGGACGCACGATCCTGACGGTGCTGGGCGTGTTCATCGGCTGCACGTCCATCATCGTGATGGTCTCCATCGGCGCGGGCATGCAGGAGTCCTACGACCAGATGCTCAAAAATATGGGCGACCTCTCCATCATCGAGGTCTACCGCGGCTACAACCAGAGCACCGGCACGCAGACGGAGAGCAAGCTTGACGACAAGGCGGTCGAGAGCTTCCACGAGATCGCGGGCGTCAAGGCCGTCATGCCCAAGGCAAGTCTCGACGGATATAATGTAGGCTTCAAAGCGGGCATCAACGGCCGCTACACGGCCAACTGGGTCGATTTTGCCGGCATTGACTCGAGCGCCCTTGAGGACATGGGCTTTGAGCTGATGGACGGGCGGTATCCGGAGAGCAGCGACGAGGTGGTCGTGGGCCAGTATTTTGCCTATAACTTCTTCGATACGCTGATGCCGGATGGCAGAAATTATGTCGACCGATATATCTGGGACGAAAACGGCAATATCGACACGGAAAAGGTCCCCGACCCGTTTTTTGACCCGCTCAAGACGAGCATCACCATGGTACTCACACCGTATGACGACGGTACAGGCACCGAACCTACCCCCTATGAGGTCGAGCTCAAGGTCGTCGGTGTGATGAAGGAAGATCGGGGCAAGGGCTACGAGACGAGCGACGGCGTGATGATGGACATCAATGCGCTCAAAGCTCTTATTCAGGACCTGACCGGCAAGACCGACACGAAGTTCGAGTATTCAAGCATCAACGTCAAGGCTGAGAGCCTCGACGCCGTGTCGGATGTGGAGCAGTCCATCAAGGACTTGGGCTATAGTACGTATTCCATGCAGAGCATGCGCGACGAGCTCAACAAGCAGACCCGCCAGATCGAGCTGATGCTCGGCGGCCTCGGTGCAATCTCGCTTCTGGTCGCGGCCATCGGCATCACGAACACGATGATCATGTCCATCTCCGAGCGCACGAAGGAGATCGGCATTATGAAGGCGCTCGGCTGCTATGTGCGCGATATCCGCGCGATGTTCCTCATGGAGGCGGGCAGCATCGGCCTTCTCGGCGGCATTTTGGGGCTTATTTTCAGCTTCATCATATCCGTCATCATCAATCTGTTCTCGTTCGGCGCGTTCGGCGGCGGGGGCGTCACGTGGGAGCTTATCAAGCAGGCGCTCATCGGCGGCGAAGGCGTGGTGCGCACGTCCGTCATCAAGCCGGAGCTTGTGATTTTCGCGCTGGTGTTCTCGGTGCTGGTCGGACTGGTGTCCGGCTATCAGCCCGCGAACAAGGCGGTCAAGATCTCGGCGCTCGAAGCCATCCGAAACGAATAAGAAAAACGCGGTATTTTGCAAGAAGGCGGCGTCCTGGACCGGACGCCGCCTTCTTTTGTAAAAAGTGCGATATTGCAATGTTTCAAGCGCTTGCTTTGCTTGACCGCGCTGATGCGATGTGATATCATATATCAGTCAAAATATTTATGAAAACAGGAGGCGATCGCCTTGGCAACCGTCAAACGCAGATCCACCGTTCCCTATTATGCCGCGGCGGGAACATGGGTCATTTATGCGCTGCTGTTCCCGCTCTACCGCGTACCGCATTTCCTCTTTGTGGCGGTCGTGTCGGGGGTGGTGTTCTTCATCATGAACGCCGTGTGCGGCACGGTCGAAGTCACGGTGCCCGACCCGCCGAAAAAGGAAGAGAGCACCGGCAACCCCGAGCTCGACAAGATGATCCGGGACGGCAATCTTGCCATCTCCGAGATGAAGCGGCTCAACACGTCCATCAAGGATGAGAAGATCTCCGCCGACATCGACCGGCTCGAGGACCTGAGCGCGAAAATTTTCGCGCAGGTCAAATCCGACCCGTCGAAGCTGCCGCAGATCCGCAAATTTATGGACTACTATCTGCCCACCACGCTCAAGCTCTTGAACGCCTATGACCGCATGGGCGCGCAGGGTGTGAACGGTGAGAATATCGACGCGACCATGCAGCGCGTGGAGAGTATGATGGGCACGATCGTTACGGCTTTTGAAAAGCAGCTCGATATGCTCTTTGGCAGCGAGGCAATGGATATTTCCACCGACATCACGGTGCTTGAAAACATGATGAAGCGCGAGGGGCTCAGTGAGGACGACGGTGAGCTGCATGCCGAGTCCGGCACGGCTACGGCCTCGCAGGACGACATCAAGCTTGAGCTATAAAGGAGTAAGCGATGCGAAAGAAAGTGATGGCGTTCAACGCCAAGGTGAACGCATGGATCATGAAGCGCCTCAAGGGCGTGTGGCTCGACCCGATCTTCTGTGCAATCTTTGCCATCATGTGTGTGACAAGCATCATCGGCGCGCTGCATCTGCACAGGGATACGCTTTACTATTCCGCGCTGATCTGGGCGTTGGCCACGCTGCTGTGCCTGCGCCGCATCCAGCGCATCAAAAAGCACGAAAAAGAACAAACTCAAAGCCAAAATACGGAGGAGAAATGATATGAGCGACAACATGATGCCCGAGCTGACCCTGAATCCCACCGAAGCGGCGCAGGAGGCCGTTCCCGAGCTGACGCTCACGCCCGAAGCGCCCGCTGCGCCCGAGGCGGAGAAAAAGGAAGTCGAGCCCGTCAAGGTCGATGAGAGCATGCTCACCGAGCAGGAGAAGAAAGCCGTCGACGATTTTGCGAAAAAGATCGACATTACGGATACAAACCTCGTGCTCAACTACGGCGTGGCCGCGCAGAAGAGCGTGGCGACGTTCTCTGAAAATGCCCTCTCCTCCGTGCGCAACAAGGACTTGGGCGAAGTGGGCGAGACGCTTTCGAACCTCGTCGTCGAGGTCAAGGGCTTCGGTCAGGAGGAGAAGAAGGGCTTCGCAGGCCTGTTCCGCAAGCAGAAGGACAAGCTCGAGCTGATGCGCGCGCAGTACGGCAAGGCCGAGACGAGCGTGAACCGCATCGTATCCGAGCTTGAAAAGCATCAGGTCACGCTGATGAAGGATATCGCGATGCTCGACCAGATGTATGAGCTGAACCTCAAGTACTACAAAGAACTGACCATGTATATCATCGCGGGCAAAAAGCGTCTGGCCGAGGTCCGCTCCGGCGAGCTCGAGGAGCTGCGCAAAAAGGCGGAGGCGAGCGGCCTTGCCGAGGATGCGCAGGCCTACAACGACTACGCGCAGAAGTGCGAGCGCTTTGAAAAGAAGCTGCATGACCTGGAGCTCACGCGCATGGTGTCGCTCCAGATGGGCCCGCAGACGAGACTTCTCCAGAACAACGACACGCTGATGGTCGAAAAGATCCAGTCCTCGCTCGTCAATACCATCCCCCTCTGGAAGAGCCAGATGGTGCTCGCGCTCGGCATGGAGCACAGCCGTCAGGCCACGGCCGCGCAGAGCGCCGTGACGCAGACGACGAACGAGCTTCTCAAGAAGAACGCCGACATGCTCAAGATGGGCACCATCGCCACGGCAAAGGAAGCCGAGCGCAGCATCGTCGATATCGAGACGCTGCAGCACACGAACGAGCAGCTCGTCTCCACGCTCGACGAGGTCGTGAACATCCAGCGCGAGGGCGCGCAGAAGCGCAAGGAAGCGGAGGTCGAGCTCGGCCGCATCGAGGGCGAGCTGAAGCAGAAGCTCATGGAGCTGAGAAGCTGAGACGCTCCGGATAGGAGAACCACATGAAATTCTTTCAAAAACGCGGCGTCGCCATCGCGGTGCTGATTCTGGCGATCATTGCTTCCGGCGCGTGGGGGCTGCACAAGGCGCCCGCCGTCTCTACGCCGGAGGGCGGGGAAAAACTCGATCCCTCACTCTCCACGGCGGCCTTTACGCAGTATGTGCGCGATGAGGCTGATATCCTTTCCGACAAGACTGAGGAGGCCGTCGGCCTCTACAACGCCAACTGGGACAAGATGTTTGGCAGCATCATGGCCGTCGTGACGGTGCAGTCGTCGGATAATCTCGAGAATACGGCGTATGACTATGCGGACACGATGCAGCTTGGCTCAAATGACGCCATTCTTGTCATTGCCAAACAGCAGCAGGACTATTATCTGGTCGCCAGCGGCGATTTCTATGATCTGCTCAGCGGCCTTTCGCAGAGCTTTGTTGCCTCCTGCATGGCGGATAACGTGCAGAAGGGCGATTATGACGCCGCGGTGCGCTCGCTTTGCGCCGCGCTCCATGTGGAGCTGAGCCAGCAGTATCAGCAGAGTGAGGCGGCGCTGGACGAGGCGGCCAACGGTGTGATGTTCATCATGATCCTCATCATATTCTTTGTCCTCTGGATCATGCTTGATGGCATGCGTTATCGCCGCTATCGCCGCCGCTACATGATGCCCGGCATGGGCGTGCC
>UMBI01025115.1_pt1 | contig 10603 bp, 10 predicted proteins | sample 1963911 | NCBI WGS metagenome assembly UMBI01 (sample SAMEA4835936, study PRJEB28245) | human gut metagenome | biome: gut microbiome; material: fecal sample | place: Denmark | collected 2008
ATTTGCGCTAAAAATATTTGTCTAACTTTTCGGGGTCACTTCAGATTGTAGCACAAGGACTTTCTTTTCTCAATAGTGAACTTACCGTCAAATCATCAACTTATGGCTGATATATTGCTCGAACTCCATGCGTTTGACCAGCTTTTTGGACCCAACATAGAGAACAAACGGGCAATTCGGACTGCGCAGCATACTCTCGATCTTGTTGATCCCAATGTTGCTGTATGCTGCGGCCTCCTTAATCGTCAGCGTCATTTTGAGATGGATCGGCACTTGCAATTCCTCGACCATACTGTTACCACCTGTGTGTTACATTCCGGACTGTTGACTTAGAAACGTAGCATTTGGGGAAAGTAAGAGTTCGTCTGAGCTATCATCTCTTTCCGTATCCAAGTCCAGCAGCCATTTGTCTGGGATCGTGATCAGATTGGGTCCTGTGTTGCAGATCCGTTTTACAACATCTGCCTGGCACGAAAACAATGCGCCTCTATCCAGCTCTGCCCGCATTTGCTTCCCCCTTTTCAAGGCATACGCCTCCGAAAGCAGCTCCAGACTGAACAGATACAGCGGAAGCATAGATGCTTTGCAAATGCCGTTTTGCTGCAAGTACCGCTGAAACCGATACAGCGCCATTTCATCCAGCGCCAGCTTCATCAGCCGCAGGCCCATCTCATCGACGGTGAAATAATGAAAGCTGCTGTTCTTGCTGAAACGGATCAGACGGCTACGCGGGTTTACCCCGTGAGCCATTTTTGCGTCCTTTTGTGGAAGAATGAAATTTTTCCTTCCGCCGCTCTCCATGGCCATGCAGAAATAGAGAAACCGGCTGCCGGTGCTGAGTGCGTGGAACTGCTTGGAGAGGAGCAGTGAGTTTCCAACCTGAATGAATCGTTTTTCTTTGTTATCCACCTTGGCGGATAAGGCCGGTACAATCGTAGGTCCGTGTTTTCGTTCGCTCAAATCAAACTCCTTCTTTCGTGTGAGAATAGGGGGGTGGATGTCTCATCCCTTCGTAATAAATGTAGAAAACCGGCCCTGTTTGACCACCCATTCAAGGCAGAAAAAATTACACTCAATGTAAACTTTCGTAAACACAGAATGGTCTGAATCTACATTAGGTCTACACTGAGTGTAATGCTTGTGAGTATGTTTACTTATTCCAACATTAAGCGTAGTGCGGCATCGAATGGGTATCTTCCGGTGCACAGTCGAGAAAGGCGACTCTTTTTGCGAATCGGTCGCGGAACACTTCTCCGGCAGGATCTGCGCCGCATGCTCAGCTGCCAATATCCAGCTCGTAGGTGCAGAGGTAGAACAGGAACGACGTCATCTGGTAGCGGCTGATGCGGGTGCCAGCGGATGCCAGCAGCTCGTCAAGGCTGCTGTCCCGGGTGGTAATGTCCTTTTCATCGCACCAGAGCATCGCTTTGGCTGCCTCTCTGCCAAGATCGGGGGTATCCCGAAGGAGCTGCCTGAGCTGCGTCTGATCCACGCCGGTATCAACGCCTGCCATGATCGCGTAGCGGCGAATCAGTACGCATGCCGTCTGATAGTCCACCTTGTCATCGTATTCGGTATTGGGATCATTTTGCCGGAGCAGCCTTGTCTGATAGGCCCAGCACACGGCATTATAATAGGGATGGGCCGCGTTGAATTCCTCGTTCTCGTAGTCAGCCGGAAGGGCGGTGTTGTCCGTTTCCGGCCGGCCCGCGATGCGGTAGAGCACATCGATGAACTCACCCAGCCTTGCCGTGGCCTTGCCGCCGAAGGTGTCCGGCGCTTCCGGCTCCACATAGCCCTTGCGGTACATATAGAGGACGCTGGCCTGATTGAAAATGCTCTTGATGTCCGTGAATACCACCGTGTCCGCAAGGCTTCCGCCGCTGGACTCTTTGGCAAAGACGTGGGCGCAGTAATCGCTGTTGAGGATGTTGCCGGAGAGCTGGAACCTGCTGTCCACATAGAGCCGGTAGGCTTCCGCCAGCTTGCCGGAGACTGTGGTATTCTCGTCGGCGGGGATCACGGTTTCCGTACCGGCGTCATAGCGGAAGGTCTTCGTCAGAAAGGACTTATCCGACAGCACCGCTACATGGATGCCGCTGGAGAGTACATCGGTGCCCGCCAGCAGGCGGGAATCGTAGTCCACGCCGAAGAGATTCAGCAGTGTCGGCAAGATATCCGCCGTGGAGCAGTATTCATCCACCACGATGTTCTCTGAAAGGCCGGGAACATAGCAGATGAAGCTGTTGCGGTACTTCTCAAAGGTGGTGTCCAGCGTCTGCCCTGCCAGCTCGTTGTACTCGTCTTCGGTCAGGCCGTAGGGGTAGTGGTCGTTGGTCAGGACGATGCAGGTCTTGTCGGCAACGCCAGCTTCCTCCAGCCGCTGCATCAGGTACTCCAGTGCGTATTCCAGCTCCAGATTGCAGGCAATGTACGCCTTCACCGGCTCAGAATAGGGCAGATCTTTCACCGCGTCGTGGTTTTTGGCGCTCATGGCGTTGTCCCAGTTGTACTGGTAGTGACCGCTGAAGGTCATGTAGTAAGCGTGGAAGGGTTCTCCGCTGTTGATGTAGTCGTCCACGGAGGCCTCCATCATCTCCAGATCGGAGGAGGGCCAGTCGATCTTCACGTCCAGACCGGAATCCGCCGCCTTGAACGTGTAGCCCATGTTGGCGTGGGTGATGTTCCGGTTGTAGAAATCCCCGATGTAGTCGTGATAGCCCCAGGCTTGATAGCCCATGCCCTTGAGCGCATTGCCCAGGCAGAACGGCAGATAGTTGGTGCCCGCCACATTGAAGCTGGAATCCGTCTTCGTGCGGGACATATCTGGATAAAGCCCCATGCACATGGTGTATTCGCCGTTGGTGGTGACGGACTGGAACGTGCCGTAGTAATTTTCAAAGAGAATACCCGTATGGCTCAGCTTGTAGAGCGTCGGCGTCAGCTCCTCGCTGATAAACCACGGGCAGAAGCTCTCGGCGCAGATGGTGATGAGGTTATAGTCCTTAAGAAGTCCTGTGTAGTTGTTTTTGCGGGTGGGTGTTGCATTTGATAGATACTCGTCTGTGGCCTTGAGAATATCGCTGTCGGTACTGTCTGCAAGAGCCGTAAAATCGATGCTTTCGATCACGTTATAGGAGTTGCTGCTGTATGTCCGCGGAACATCGCTTATATTCAAGGACGACGGCGTGATCATAATGCTGCCGCTGCCGCTGAAGAGCATGTATCGAAGCTCCTGCGCCGTGGTGGCCAGCATACCGATTTTTTTATAACTGCTGTCGGTGGAGGTGTTCACATTGGTGAAGGTACGATAGGCGGAAAAGGCGTTGTCCCGTCCAACATACATGAGTCCCGTGACCGTCAGCAGCAGTGCGAGGAGCACGGCAAAGGAGGCCATAGTCTGTTTCCAGCGCAGCCGCAGCTTCAGAGCCTGCCCCCTTCGCAGGGCAAGGCAGAGGATCACGGCAATCAGCGGCAGCAGGAGGAGCAGGATCTTCAGCAGATTTTGGCGGATCCCATAGAGAAGCTGCGAGTTGAAATTGACGACCACATTTCCGCCCATGCCGATCTGGCTGACGGGCATGAAATCTCCGAAGATGCAGTGATAGACCAGCTGCACCTCGGCCAGCAGCACCTGTGCCGCGACCAGGAAAACCCCTGTGATCTGGCGCAGAACCTTTGGCAGGCTTGAGACTACCAGCGTGCAGAGTGCGCCACCCAGCAGGCCAAACAGGACAGGATATCCCGCGTACCGGTCCATCGAGCCGAATACGCACAGATGCAGGCACAGCTCCACATAAACGCCGGTCAGGCAGAACAGCAGGAGATTTTTGCGCCACGTATTCCAAAGGCCATGGCTCATGGGCACTGCCGCTTCAGCAGCAGTGCCAGAGCCTTGATTTGTATTTGTCATGGATACATCGGATGTTTTTTCTTTGAGCATATTAGTTCTCCCGTTGGGGCTTTTTTAAAAAGCTTCGTAGAATTTTAGCTGAATATGACAGACAGAGAGCTTATCTTAGAACAAATATTGAAAAAAGGCAAGGGTTCCTGTAAAAAATCAGGAAAGATTTACAGGTCACGCGGAGAATTCTATGCACCAAAGTCTGTCAACCGCAGCTTTGCAGACCGCCTCTGGGCTGCAAATAAGAACTCTGCACCTGAAATTTTACAAAATACATACAGACACATTGCAAAAGCCGTGTTATACTGTACGGAAAATTGAGAGTACCATCGTTTCAAGGAGGTGTGTGATGTGACGGAGACTGTGTTTCGCTTAAAGCGGCATCTGACTTCTTTTCAAATTATGATCCTCGGCTTTGCGGGCGTGATTCTATTGGGGGCGCTGGTGCTGATGCTGCCTATCGCCACGGTACAGCGGGTCTGGACGCCGTTTCATGAGGCACTGTTCACCTCCACCTCCGCTGTCTGCGTGACGGGGCTGGTGGTGCAGGATACCGGCAGCTACTGGTCCGCCTTCGGTCAAACAGTCATATTGTTGCTGATCCAGATCGGCGGGCTGGGCGTGATCACCGGTGCGGTGACCTTCCTGATGCTCGCCGGACGGAACATCACGCTCAAGGAGCGCAGCGCCATGCAGGACGCCATCTCCGCCCCTGCGGTGGGCGGCATCGTGCGCCTGACGAGATTTATCCTCAAGGGGACCTTTCTGGTCGAGCTGCTGGGCGCGCTGGCGCTGCTGCCAGCCTTTTGCCGGGACTATGGACTGCGGGGCGTATGGATGTCCGTTTTCCATTCCGTTTCCGCTTTCTGCAATGCGGGCTTCGATATTCTGGGGCGGACGGATTCCCTCTACCCCTCGCTGACGGCGTATGCCGCCGACCCGCTGGTCAACATTGTGATCATGCTGCTGATCATCGTGGGCGGCATCGGCTTTCTAACGTGGGACGATGTCTGTACGCATGGTCTGCACCTGCGGCGTTACCGGATGCAGAGCAAGGTCATTCTGAGCGCGACGGCGCTTTTGATCACGATTCCGGCGTTTCTCTTTTATCTGACAGACTTTGCGGACCTCCCCGTGGGAGAGCGGATATTGGCCTCCCTTTTTCAGTCGGTCACGCCGCGGACGGCCGGCTATAACACAGTGGATCTGACGGAGATGACAGATGCCTCTCAGGCGGTCACCATTTTGCTGATGCTCACCGGCGGAGCACCCGGCTCCACGGCGGGCGGCATGAAGGTCACGACGCTGGCAGTTCTCATTGCCAACGCCATTGCCGCCTTCCGCAGGCGAGAGGATCTGCAGCTCTTCCACCGCAGATTGGAGACATCCACTGTCCGCAACGCCGCCGCCATTCTACTGCTGTATCTGGGGCTGACCTTTGCGGGGGCGGCGGTCATCAGCACAGCGGAGGAGCTTCCCCTCGGTGCCTGTCTCTATGAAACAGCGTCCGCCGCCGGTACGGTGGGCCTGACGCTGGGGCTGACGCCGCAGCTGGGAGTCCTGTCGCAGAGCATTCTCATCCTGCTGATGTATTTCGGGCGCGTCGGCGGATTGACCTTGATCTACGCCGCATTCTCCGGGCATGATCTGACTTACGCCCGCTATCCGCAGGAGAAAATTACCGTAGGCTGAAAGGAGCACACGATGAAAACGGTATTATTGATCGGACTGGGCCGCTTCGGGCGGCATCTTGCCATGCAGCTCAACGAGCTGGGCCATCAGGTGATGGCAGTAGACAGGGACGAGGAGCGCGTCAACGAGTGTATGTCCTTTGTCACCAACGCGCAGATCGGCGACAGCACCCGTGTGGACTTTCTGCGCTCGCTGGGCGTGAGCAATTACGATGTCTGCTATGTCACCATCAGCGGAAATTTTCAGAATTCGCTGGAGACGACATCGCTGCTCAAGGAGCTGGGAGCAAAATATGTGGTATCCCGCGCTGAGCGGGATGTGCAGGCGAAATTCCTGCTGCGCAACGGTGCGGACGCGGTCGCCTACCCGGAAAAGCAGCTGGCGAAGTGGGCGGCCATCCGCTATACCGCCAACCATATTTTCAGCTACATTGAGCTGGATGAGCAGCACGCCATTATCGAGGTTGCCGTGCCGGAGGATTGGCAGGGCCGCAGCATCGGCGAGCTGGACATCCGCAGAAAATACGGCGTCAACATCCTCGGTGTGAAGCGGAACGGCAAGACCGATGTGAACGTCTCACCGGAAACTGTGCTGGACGCTGATATGACGCTGCTGGTGCTGGGGGAAAACCAAGAACTTAAGAAGCACTTCCAGCTGTAAAGCAACATAGAGTCTTGCACGTATAAGGACTTTACGCGCCTGAATGGCCGCGACGCAGGAGAGCACGAGGTTCAGCAGAATGAAAGGATAGGGGTCAAACGCTTTTGCCGCGAGCAGCGTGTTGACGAGCATCCAGAGGATCAGTACGCCGGTGAAGGAAAAGATGAACGCCCAGCTGCCCGCAAATTTGGCAATGGCGTCCGCCGCCCGCTGGACGAGGGTGTATTTTTCCTTTTCGCCTGCGAGATTTTCGGAAATCTTGCTGTCCGCCAGCAGGTTCAGCACTTCCTCGTCCGTCATATCGTGGCGGATATCCTTGAGGACTTCTCTCAAAAGCTTTCTGTTTTCCTTCATGATATCATCCTTTTCTATCTGACCGGCGCGTGATCGCGCCGGTTTTATGCTTCATTTTTCGGCGCGCGCAGAAAAAAGTCCACCCCCTTGATCTCAAACAAAATGAGCGACACGCCCGGCAGCAGGTCGGCGTGCTGGGAGGGCTTTTCCAGCGGGATCGCAAAATCCTCCTGCAATCTGCGGATGCGGTAAAGCACGGTGTTGCGGTGGGTATAGAGCGCGTCGCTGGTCTTTTTCAGTGAGTGGCAGCAGGTGAGGTAATGGTAGAGCGTTTCACAGTACTGTGTATCCTTTTCACGGTCGTGGGCGGCAAGGCGGCGCAGCGCAATCGGGATCAGGTCGCCGCGCCCCTCCAGATTTTTCAGCAGCAGCGGGGTGCGCAGCTGCTGCGCTGTGCAGACGGCCTCACCGTGGAAGCGCTGTGGTAGGTCTCAAGGTCGACGAGGGCGAAGGCGCGCGGATGAAAGTCCGCGAGGTAGGTGCCGGAGGCCTGAAGCTGAAAATGCGCGGCGGAGGAAAACCCGCCGTCCAGCAGGTGCATGAGGATGTCCTCCACCGTCTCGGAAGACTTGTCCTGACGGCTCACCTCCATGAACAGCTGCTTGGAGAGGATGTGCTCCACCAGCTCCCAGGTTTGCGGCGGAATCTTTTCCAAATGTCCGTCCGTATCCACGCAGATGAGGCAGCCGAGGCGCACGCCCGCGCTGATGAGAGGTGCAAAATGCCGCCGATAGGGGCTATCAGCCAGCTGGACATAGTCCGCCCAACCAGCTGTGAGCATCGCATTTTTGCTGATGATTGCGCTGGCCTCGTAGGTGATCTCGCCGCAGCGTACGGCGGTTTCAAAGAGCGCATCGGAAAAGCCGAGCGGCAGGTGGTGCGCCGCGCCATGAAAGGTGTCATCCAGCACCAGAAGCGGGCAGCCTAGCAGCTCCCCTGTGCTCAGCGCTAACTGCCGGAGATCATCCTGCGAAAAGAACTCATCCAGCAGTGCCTCTGCATTGCACGATTCCCAGCGTTTTTCCTCCATGGTCTGCCTCCTTCTTCGGCTTGTGCATTCGGTACAAGTCGTTTTTTCGTTGTTGTATCGGCAGCTTCTTGTTTTGCAAGAGGAAAAGCTAAACTGTGTGTCAGAAAGGAAAGTTTGAACGATTTATATACAGAAATCGAAACTGAGCTGAAAGAGTGCGCCGATTCCAGCAGAGAGTGGGATGGTAAAATGGAACATCTACTGCACATCTTAACATAATGCGTCAGATATAAAAGGACAAGCATATGTTATCGGACGATTTTCCACGTTTTATGAAAAGCACTGGGCGTTCTGCGACCGCTTCCCGTGGCGGAAACACTTCACGCAGGACGCTGCGGCGCGAAGTGAAACGCCCTGTATCTCTCTGCGCCGGTGCGCAGATAAAAAAGCTGCCTGGCTTGTGCGCAGGGCAGCTTAAATATTATTGGTAATGTTGCAGCAGGCGATTTTCGCAACTGCGTACCGCCGGTTTCTCTACGCCATTTTTGTACCATTGCCGCGCAGAAAGTGCAAGCGCGATTCGCAAAAAGGAAAAAAAGCGGGGAATTTCCGCCGCACGCTGTGATTTTTTGGAAAGACTTTGCCCGCCGTATCCCCCACCCGGCTTGTGGCGGGCGGGAATTTCCCCTATACTACAAGCTGTCATATTTTTCGCTGCATCCGGCGATGCGGCGTTTCCCAATTTTTCCCCGAAAAGGAGTTTTTCCATGAAAAAAGCGCTGACCCTGCTGCTGTCCCTCGCGATGCTCTTCTCCCTTGCCGCCTGCGGGCAGAGCGGCGGCGACTCGACGGCCGACGCGCCGTCCACGCTCGTCTACGGCTCTGCCGACTACACGCGCATCGATCCCGCGATGGACGAGCACTGCGAGATCAACCTGCTGCTCTTCAATGGACTGACCGCGCACGACGGCAATGATCAGATCGTTCCCGCCCTCGCCGAGCGCTGGGACTATGACGAGGCAAACTGCACCTACACCTTCTATCTGCGCGAGGACGTCAAATGGCACGACGGCGGGCCGTTCACGGCGCAGGACGTCAAATTCACGATCGAAGCCACCATGGACCCCGACAACGGCTCGGAAAACGCGCCGAATTACGAGGATGTGCAGGAGATCGCCGTGCTCGACGACCACACCGTCTCGTTCCGCCTCGCTGAGCCGAACGCCGCATTTCTGGAGTACATGACGATGGCGATCCTGCCGCAGCATCTGCTCGAGGGCGAGGACATGCAGGAATCCGCTTTCTTCCGTGCCCCCGTCGGCACGGGGCCCTACAAGCTCGAAAGCTGGGACGCCGGGCAGTCCATCGTGCTCGTGCGCAACGAGGACTACTTCCTGGGCGCGCCGAACATCGAGCGCGTCATCTTCAAGATCGTACCCGACGACAACGCGCAGGCCATGCAGCTTGAGTCCGGCGAGATCGACCTTGCGCTGCTCGACCCGAAAAACGCGCAGAACTTCGCGGGCAAGGACGGCTACACCTGCTACGACATGACGACCGCGGACTACCGCGGCATCCTCTTCAACTTCAACAACCCCTACTGGACGGAAAACCGCGACATCATCCCCGCCGTCTGCTACGCCATCGACCGTCAGGCCATTGTCGACTCGGTGCTGCTCGGGCAGGGCATGGCGGCGTACAGCCCGCTCCAGCGCAATGTCTACAACGACGAGACCGTGAACCACTACGACTACGATCCCGCAAAAGCAAAAGAAATTCTCGAATCCGTCGGCTGCACGATGGGCGAAAGTGGCTACTACGAGCGAAACGGCGAGGAGATCGGTTTTGTCATCAGCGTGATGTCCGGCGAGCAGGACCGCATCGACATCGCGCAGGCCGCGGCGCAGCAGCTCCGTGAGGTCGGCATCCACTGCACGGTGGACATCCCCGCGCAGATGGACTGGAGCGGCCAGATGGCGTGTCTCATCGGCTGGGGCAGCCCATTTGACGCCGACGACCACACCTACAAGGTCTTCGGCACGGACAAGGGCGCGAACTACTCGGGCTACTCGAACGCGCTGGTGGACGAATATCTGACGCTCGCGCGCCAGAGCAGCGACGACGCCGTCCGCAAAGAGTATTACGGCAAATTCCTGCACGCACTTGCGGACGATCCGGCCTACGCCTTCATCTGCTACATCGACGCGAACTACGTCGCCAAATCCACCATCCACGGCATCGATGCGGACACGGTGCTTGGGCATCACGGCGTCGGCATTTTCTGGAACATTCAGGACTGGACGATCGGCGAGTAAACGCCGTTGACATCTTTGACGAGGGGCTGGCTTCAGCCCCTTTGTCTTGCGTAAAGAGGACATTTTTCATGGCAGATTTATTGAACGTCGAGCACCTTTCCGTCAGCTTTTTCACCCCCGCGGGCGAGGTGCAGGCCGTGCGCGATGTGAGCTTTTCGCTGAGAGCGGGCGAGGTGCTCGCCATCGTCGGCGAATCTGGCTGCGGCAAGAGCGTGCTGTGCAAGAGCATCCTGCATCTTCTGCCGCAGACGGCGAAAATCAAGTCCGGCAAGATCATCGTAGACGGCACGGACATTACGGCTTATCGCGAGCGCGAAATGACAGCGCTGCGCGGCTCGCTCTTTTCCATGGTGTTCCAGGACCCGATGACCGCGCTTGATCCGACGATGACGATCGGCGCGCAGATCGCCGAGGCGGTGCTCGCGCACAAACCAAAGCTCGAAAAAAGCGCCGTAAGAGCGCGCGTGATCGAACTGCTTGAGCTTGTCGGCATCGACCGCGCGCAAGAGCGCATGGCGCTCTATCCCCACAGCTTTTCCGGCGGAATGCGCCAGCGCGTGGTGCTGGCCATCGCGCTCGCGGGCGACCCGCGCATTTTATTTGCCGACGAGCCGACGACCGCGCTGGATGTGACCATTCAAGCGCAGATATTAGATCTGCTGCGCGACGTGCAGCGAAAGCTCGGCACGGCGACGGTGTTTGTCACGC
>UMBI01011789.1_pt1 | contig 10593 bp, 8 predicted proteins | sample 1963911 | NCBI WGS metagenome assembly UMBI01 (sample SAMEA4835936, study PRJEB28245) | human gut metagenome | biome: gut microbiome; material: fecal sample | place: Denmark | collected 2008
CACAATATCTGATCTTGTTAAGCTTCAGTTAAGCGACAGTACAGCATGGAACATACAGACATACAGTATTGAAGGATCAACTCAGCCACCTGCTGGACAGGGTCCTGCTTATCTTGAGATAACCGGCCTTAGAGGTGCTTCTGTTGTATATCCTTACGCAGACAGTATTAATACAGCTATCCAGCTTATGAGTAAGATTCAGAATGGTGATGTATTCGATGTAGATGAATATGTTGACAGTCTCAATAACAATTCTAATTAATCAATAAAACATACCCCCGGCAGCCAATAAAACCGCCGGGGGTATATTTTTTATAATCCATTATTATAATATATAATTATCTATAACATATGCCACACCACAGTCATCGTTAGATGGTGCATCGACATCTGCATATTTCTTAACTTCAGGATATGCATTCTCCATAACCGCTGCAAGACCTGCATACTTTAACATTGGAATATCATTCATTCCATCGCCGCATGCAACGAGTTCTTCACTTGTTATATCAAGCATTGTGAGCAGCTTATCCAAAGATGCATCCTTTGCAACTCCCGCAGGTACTACCTCTAAGAAATAGCTCTCTGAAAAAAATGCATTGATTACTCCCTCATGCTTATCTAACAAGGCTTTCTGCACAGGAAGAAGCTTTTCATGCTCTCCTACAACCAGAAATTTCTCTACAGGATAATCCACAAATTTGCACAAATCATCTACTTTCTTGATTGTAGTGCTGTTGCATATTGCTTCTTTCTTTACATATTCATCAGAATCACTCTCAGCAGCTATCTGCGTATCAGCATATGTCAGAGCATACACACCGTTGGCTCTTGCAAGACTGCATATATCTGCTATACAATCCTGTGGCATTATTGTCGCAGACATCTGCTTCCCTGTCTTGCAGTCAACTATACAGCCGCCATTATATGCCAGTATATAACCACCTTTTTTGTCAAGCTCAAGCTCTCTGGCTATTGGTGTTATTCCAAAAAGCGGTCTTCCTGATGCAAGAATAACCTTAACACCTGCATCTATCGCTTTCTCAATCGCTTCTTTATTACCTACTGGCACTTTCTTCTCTCTATTAGTTAATGTTCCGTCCAAATCCAGTGCCAATGCCTTATATTTCATACTTCTCTATCTCCTCTTTTCGTCATGTATGAACAATTTAGCATATAACACCAGTGATTTCAACCTAAGATATTCTCATCATGTTAAATGTTGTATATATATTCAGTTTTCCATAACCAGCTACAGGGTTAGGATATACCATATATTCTGAGCGTACTGCACCTCTTATAAGCTGTGCTTTAATATCGTTATGATTAATCATCTGACTATTCTTTACATTTACCTGATATGAATATAAAAGTGCAACACAGCCCCCGGCATAAGCCGCTGCATAGCTTGTTCCAGTAACCTTAACACCTCCAGATGGAGCAATTCCATATACCCCCGCACCCGGTGCAACAAAATCAGGTTTAATCCTTCCGTCAGCGCTATATCCACGCCCACTTTCATAATAAGCAGCCCCTGTATAATGATTATATGCTCCTACACTTATAACACCATCAGCTGCCGCTGGAACTGTAAGTGTTGTATCCGGGTCGGATTTTAAAAAATATATATCCTGTCCGGAAAACTGCTTTAATGGAAGCCATGCATTATAACTTCCTTTTATATTAGTGAGACTATATATATAGAATTTCCATGTACCCTCAACTGGTGTCTTAAGTCTTACGAATATAACCTCCATTCCAGCAACATTTTCAGTTATCTGATAATCTACCGTAACCGTACTTCCCTCATAAAGAAATGTATACTCCATACTTGCACCCATTCTTGCAGGTATTCTTGGAACATATTCCCCTGACGGTGATTCAATCGACACGGATAATATATCAAGACTATCCGCCCATATTTCCATCGTAAAACCCTTTCCTGTTCCATCAACATTAATTTCCATAACATCAGGTACCAGGGCTGACATTACTGTCCCTTTATAATGACATTTATTATTAGCTTCATTGCCCATACATGTTATAACTGATATATTGGGTTTTTTAGTAAGATTCTCCATCATTTCTGCCAGAGGAGATGCGCCTGTTCTTGAACCATTAGCACTTCCCAGACCAAATATTATTATCAATGGTTTTCCAAGTCGTATAGCGTAATCTTCAAGAAATCTTAAAGCCAGCATAATATCACTTTCCTCAAAAGCTGGAACGTCATCCTTTATCAGAAAAAAATCTCTCAGATACTGTTTACTTTGTTTTAATTTAACCACTAAAAGCTCTGCTCCTGGTGCAACGCCAACATATCCGTCTGTATATGAACCTGCTGATATTGAAGCCATCAGCGTTCCATGTCCTGACGTGTCTCTTTGTGCAACATAAGAATATGGATTTTCTCCGTTATTGTCAGCCTCTATTGCCCTGTCTATTTCATCCTTTTCATATACTCTGCCAAAATGTGCATATGTATTTGCAACATCAGTCTCTGTTCTATCTGTCTGATCCCATATAGCCTGAATTCTTGTATTTCCAAGTCTGTCCTTGAAAACATCATTAAGATAATCTATTCCGGTATCCACATACCCTATGAGAACATTACTCCCGTCTGCCTGCAGATTATCCTGTCCAAGTACACGTAAAGCACCTATTTCATCAAGTGCACTTATATCCGCATCGCCTTCCATGAGTCCATATAACTTTGGAATAGTAAAATACCCCAGAGAGCTTATATTAAGCTGGCGGTTATCAGGCAGTTCTCCATGAGCTATAATCCATTGCGAATCAGCTCTCTGCGAACATATCCCTGACAATGCCTTAATAGCTTCATCAGCCCCTGGGGTATCTTCTATTATGTAATCATATATATTCTCTTTGGTTATATCAAAATCACATGCCATAACATCTCCTTAACATAAAGCAATCACTGTACATGCTATATGTATTCAGAAATGTATTGTATTATTCTGCTATAACTATTATGCTCTCATAGTTATTACCGGAGCACGTTTCTTTTCAACAACATCTTCTGTAATTGTAACTGAACCTATATTGCTGTCTTTCGGTATCTCATACATTATATCAAGCATAAAATCCTCAATAATAGAACGGAGTGCTCTTGCACCTGTATCTTTTTCCATTGCCTTTCTTGCTATGCTTCTTAATGCATCATCTGTAAACTCAAGCTTCACCTCATCAAGCTCTAACAGCTTCTGATACTGCTTAAGAATTGCATTCTTAGGCTCTTTCAGAATATTGACAAGCATATCCTCATCCAGTCTGTCAAGTGAATATATGATAGGCAGTCTTCCTAAAAATTCTGGAATCATTCCGTATTCTCTAAGATCATCAACCGTCACATAAGACATGATGTTCTTCTCATCATCATATTTATCTTTAAGGTCAGCATTAAATCCCATTGAGGATGACTTATTAAGCCTTGTCTTGATAATATCCTCAAGATCCGGAAATGCACCACCACATATAAACAGAATATCCTTCGTGTTAACAGTTACCTGTGGAACCATTGCATTCTTACTTGTCGCACCAACAGGAACTTCAATCTCACTGCCTTCTAACAGCTTTAACATTCCCTGCTGTACAGACTCACCACTTACATCTCTGCTTCTGGTCTCTTTCTTCTTGGCAATCTTGTCTATCTCATCAATAAATATAATTCCATGTTCAGCTTTCTCTACATCATTGTCTGCTGCCAGTAAAAGCTTAGAAACAACTGACTCTATATCATCTCCGATATATCCTGCCTCTGTAAGTGTTGTTGCATCTGTAATAGCAAGTGGCACCTGTAATATCCTTGCAAGCGTCTTAACAAGATATGTCTTACCACTTCCTGTAGGTCCAATCATAAGCATATTAGACTTCTCAATCTCAACGTCACCCAGAATCTTAGCATCTGCTGAAACTCTTTTATAATGATTATATACAGCCACCGACATTACCTTCTTAGCATAGTCCTGACCTATAACATACTCATCTAACTTTCTCTTAATCTCATGTGGTGCAGGCAGCTTAGAAACGTCAAGCGCTGGTAACTCCTTCTTATTCTCTTTCTTTTTCTTAAGCTTCTGCTTTTCTGGAACCGGGTCTGAATCCATAGCGCCAAAATTGCCAAACATGCCCATTCCAGGCATGTTTGACATCTTCATCATATCTTCATAATTAATTCCGCTGCTGTTAATTGAATCGAATGTTCTTTGCATACAATCCTGACAGATGTATATATTGTTAGGCATAACAATCATCTTACCAGCTCTTGATTCTGGTCTTCTGCACACAAAACATATCTTCTCATAATCATCGGAATTCCCATTGTTATTCTTATTAATATCCTTATCTTCTGTCATATTCTCATTGGTATTATCCATAAATATATACTTGGAATATATCCTTAAGATGCCTTCTTAGAACCAAGCGTTACCTCCGTGCTCTTAAGAACATACTCGCTTCCTTCCATATGATAATAATCTATAGTTACTTTTTCACCTGCCTCATAATACTGAAGCATGTTAGTAAGTCCTGACATAGTAGTAACTGTCTGGTCATCAAATCCGACAATTATGTCATATGTCTCTAATCCTGCCTTGTCTGCTGCTGAATCATCAGCTACAGTTCTTATAAGAATACCTACAGGATATCCATAATATGATGCATAATTACTTGTAATATCTACTGCTGCAATTCCAAAGTATGCTGCCTTATCTGATGAAACCTTGTTTCTTGTCTGCTTAGTCATTAATGAATCGATAATATCCTTAACATTAGAGACAGGAATTGAATAAGCCATACCTTCTACACCATCACTGCTTGTTTTTGCAAAGTTAATAGCGATAACCTTTCCTTCTGAATTAAGAAGAGCTCCACCACTGTTACCAGAGTTAATCGCTGCATCTGTCATAAGAAGTCCTGTAAATGTTACATTGTTGACTGTAATTGAACGGTCCTTTGCACTAATTATACCAGTTGTAACTGACTGGCCTTCACCTAATGCATTACCAATGGCAACAACCTGCTGTCCAACTTTAATATCTGATGAATCTTCAAGTTCTGCAATTGCAATATTAGACGCTGTATCAGATGAAATATCACTTAATGATACTGCGGCTACCGCAATATCCTGATCTGACTTAGAACCCTTAACAGAACAGCTTGCACTTGTGCCATCAGAGAATACACATTTAAGATTATCAATATTATCAACAACATGTGCATTAGTTACAATAAGTAATTCAGTATCACTCTTGCCTACAATAATACCCGTACCACTTGATGTTGCTTCATAGCTCTGTCCATATCCAAAATAACTTGAACTTTTAACTGTTGTTGTACCATTAAGCTGAACCATTGCAGGAAGGGCTGCTGTAGCAACCGCCTCTACATCCATCTTACCTGATGCTGAAAGATTAGTATCTTCTGTAAGCGAAGAATCTGTCTTAGCAACATTAGAAATATTATTACTTACTGTTGGTATATTAACACCTGTAGCATCAGACTTATTACTGCCAGCAATCTTTCCGCCTGCATAATTAACACCAAACATAACCGAACCGGCTATTGCGCCAAAAAGTACTGCTGAAAGAACAAAGCATGCTGCTTTCTTTGCAAATCCGCCTTTGTGTTTCTTGTGCTTCTTAGCTTCATAAGGTGCACTTGAAAATGCTGTGTTATTATTGGCTGTACTGCTATTATTAGTATTGTTATATGGTATATCACTGCCACTGTAACGGTACTGTGAATCATTCTCATTATTGTCGTTATACATAATCATTCTCTCCTTTTAACATTGTATTATGACAATGAAGATTCCATACATAACAAATGAACACATCTCACTGTCAATACATGTAATATAACAACGAAATGTGTTCATATTGTGTTTTAGTTGTTAATTAAATTTGAACTGATTATAAACCAACAATTTCAGAAACTGCATCAGTAAGTTCTTCTAACTTCTTATCAGCATCTTCAAGACCTGTTCCCTTAACACCCATATAGAACTTAATCTTAGGCTCTGTTCCTGAAGGTCTTGCACAGCACCATGCATGGTCATTAAGCTCGAAGTAAAGTACATTAGATTCAGGAAGTCCTGTAGGCTTCTTCTCTCCTGTAGCAATAACTGTGCACTCATCCTTCTTATAATCTCTGAACTCAACAACATTCCATGCTCCGAACTTCTTAGGTGGATTATTTCTTAAATCATCCATCATCTTAGCAATCTGGACAGCACCTTCCGCACCCTTCATAGTTACAGCCTTCTGTCCTTCCTTGAAGTAGCCGTACTTATCAAAGATATTAATCATCTGATCCCATAAAGTAATGCCTTTAGACTTATAGTAAGCTGCTGCTTCACATAATGCCATAACAGCTACGATGGCATCCTTGTCTCTTGCATGAGTTCCAACCAAGCAGCCGTAACTCTCTTCAAAACCGAATTCATATTCGTATGTATTATTCTGCTCAAAGAACTTAATCTGCTCACCAATATACTTAAATCCTGTAAGAACTTCTATAAGCTTTAAGTTATATTCCTTAGCGATAAGATCAGCTAAGTTAGTAGATACGATAGTCTTTACAAATGCACCATTCTCATGAAGAAGTCCCTTCTCCTTTCTCTGTGAAAGAAGGTATTCCGCAATAAGCATACCAGACATATTACCTGTGAATGACTTGTACTCACCTGATTTAGTGTCCTTAGAATATACGCCAAGTCTGTCCGCATCAGGGTCAGTTGCAAGAATAATATCTGCATCAACTTTCTTAGCAAGTCTTAATGCATATGTGAATGCCTTAGGGTCTTCAGGATTAGGGTACTCGAGTGTTGTAAAGTTAGGATCTGGTTTTTCCTGTTCTGGAACAACATATACATTCTTGAAACCTAACTCTCTTAAAATTCTTCTTACAGGAACATTACCTGTACCATTGAATGGAGAGTATACAATCTTAATATCATCAGCAACCTGCTTAATGATATCTCCGTTAAGGCTCTGCTTCTTTAATGCTGCAATAAATGCATCATCCATATCATATCCAATAATGTTATACAGACCTCTTACTCTAGCCTCTTCTTCATCAATAGTCTTAACATCATTAAAATCAGTAACAGCCTTAACTTCATTGATAATCTGTGTATCCTTAGGTGCTGTTATCTGGCATCCGTCATCCCAGTATACTTTATATCCATTGTATTCTGGAGGATTGTGGCTTGCCGTAACCATAATACCTGCTGTACAGTGAAGTTCTCTTACTGCAAATGAAAGTTCTGGTGTTGGTCTTAATGAAGGGAATATGTATACCTTAATGCCATTAGCCGCAAGACAAAGAGCTGCTTCCTGCGCAAATTCTCTTGACATTCTTCTATTATCATGAGAAATAGCAACACCCTTATCCTGTGTTCCTTCCTTGATAATAAAATTAGCTAATCCTTGTGTTGCCTTTCTTACAATGTATACATTCATTCTGTTAGTACCATTGCCTATGACACCTCTAAGTCCGCCTGTTCCAAACTCAAGATCCTTATAGAATCTGTCCTCAATCTCCTTCTCATCTCCTGCAATTGATTTGAGTTCTGCACGTGTGTCTTCATCAAAATATTCATTCTCACACCATGCTTTGTAAGTTTCCATATAACCCATACCCTTTACCTCTTTTCTTGATTTATATTAGTCCTGTAAAGCTTTTCTAAAGCTCTCAGAAACTGCTTTCAATGCTTCTTCTTCGTCCGGACCTTCTGCTATGAGAGTTATCTCATCTCCACAGCCAACGCCTGATGCAAGAATAGATATAACACTCTTTGCATTAACAACCTTATTCTTAAATGTGAATGTAATGTGTGAATCAAATTTAACAGCTGTATCACACATTGCTCCTGCAGGACGAAGATGTATTCCTAATGCACTTCCAACTAGTATCTTCTCACTTACCATATGAATCACCTCTCAATTTCCAGTCGTCACGGATGTTGTTTCCTGAGTCGACTGAGTAGTTTCTGTTTCCTGGGTATTATCCTTAAACAACACATTAACGGATGCTGCTCTCTTTAATGTAACTCCATCCGGAAGTTTAACCGACAATGTAATACTTTGTATTCCTGACTTATTATATGTAGACAAATCTGCAGTCATTGTTATGGCAGATGCGTCTAATGCTGCAATTGCAGTCTCTGAACCCTCGACATCTATTGAAAATGTTCTATCCTCAAAGCTGTAGCTCATTCCGGTTTCAAGTCCACTAACCTTAATATCTGATGTATTAAGTGTTATTGTCTTATTACCTGTACTCTCGATTCTTACTGTAACCTCAATTCTTGCATTATCAAGAATTGTAAGAGATTTATCTATGTAATCCGAAAGACCAAACTTATACACTTTATTTTCAGTTAAACCATCAACATTAATATTACTTGCAGGAATAACAATCTTATCAAGACTGTTAAGCATATTGGTATCACCATATACAACAACACTATCACGATTAAGCGTCACTCCTGAAACTCTGTATCCGTCTGCCGGTTTTCCTGACGTCTTAACTTCTATACTTACAGTCTTAGTCCTTACAACCTGTGCAGTATAGCCCACACTTGTCTGTGTAAGTTCAACAGAAGAATCATTAATTTCATTATTATCAGAATCATACAAATGAATATCTGCTGTTCCCGTCACATCTGCAGTCGCTCCTGTCACATCAAAAGATATCCCTGCATGGTCTATATTATCGATAACAGACGAAGGTCCTGTAACCTTAACAGATGTTGGATTAAGCACTCTTCTTACCACTGCATAGCCATCTGCCGCTGAACCGGTAATCTCTGAAACAACATTTACAGTCTTAGTATCTCTGTTTTCTATGCTTAATCTTACAGCAGATGTTTTAGGTGTAGCTTCAACATTATTAAGAACCTGTCCATCTTTAACAACTGATACATGAATATCAACATAATCAGCAAATGCGCTTATCTTGCTAAGATCCGCAGTTGCAACAATATCACTTGCTTTGATATTAGTAACAATACTCTTCGGTCCACTTACATATACTGATATCTTGCCACCCTCTACAATTTCATAACTGTAATTCTTATCAGTCAGACTCTCTGTATTAATAAGCTGTACCGACACATTACTGAATGTATAACTCGTGGTTGGATCATATACATTAACTATAACCGTCCACAAAACAACCGCAAATATAGCCGACAAAATCTTAAGGCTCAGGTTCTTAAACATCTTTTCCTTCATGCTTTAGCCTTCCTCTCCATATCTTGAACGACTTCACATCAATAGTTCTCCTGCGAAGATATTCCAGCTTGTTTCTAAGAGAATCCGCATCAATATCATGAATAAGTTCTCCACCAACAGCCACCGAAACCTTACCGGTTTCTTCAGATACTATAATAGTCATACTGTCTGTCACTTCACTGATACCAACACCTGCTCTGTGCCTTGTGCCAAGAGCCTTATTAAGATTGTTATTATCTGAAAGAGGCAGATAACATGTTGCAGCAACAACCCTGTCTCCCCTTATAATAACAGCTCCATCGTGAAGCGGCGTATTATGCTCAAATATATTGATAAGCAGCTGGCTTGTAACCAGGCCATCAACCGTAATTCCTGTTTTCTCATATTCTTCAAGAACCATATCCTGTTCAATAACTATAAGTGCTCCTGTATAAGCAGCCCCCATATCAAAGCATGCCCTTACTATCTCTTCTGCAGTCTTACTGCTAAACCTTTCACCCTTTTCTCTTCCGTCATTAAACCTGAAAAGTCCAAACAGAATCTTCTTTCGTCCAAGCTGCTCTAATGCTCTTCTTAACTCCGGCTGGAATATAATAACAAGTGCAATAATACCAACACTGATTGTCTTTCCTGCAATCCACAGAATAGTCTTAAGATTCAGAATATACGCAATCAGTGCGAATATAACAACAATAATAATTCCCTTAAGCAATACCCATGCCTTGGTATTCTTAATCCATACCATGACATTATATATAACAAAAGCAATAATCACAATCTCAATAATATCGGTCCATGTTATACGCGGAATATATAATTTAACAAGATAATCCCTTATGAAATTATTCACTGTATTATCGCCTCCGTTCTTCTTATAATCTTCTAAATAAAACTAGCAAAATATATTCTGATGATTACTTATCATCATCATAGAATAAAATATCATCATCTTCTTCGTTAGATACTGCATATCCATTATCTTTAGCTGTATCGCCGGTTCTCATCTGTCTGATATCATCTGTCTTCTTAGTCTTTTTAGCATTAATATGCTTAATTCTTACATCAGCATTTGCAACATTAATCTTTGGTACAGCCTTTACATAATAATAATATTCATCATCCTCATACTGTACATACTCTGTTCTCTTATAATCAAGTGCAAAGAAAACAATATTGCAGATATATGCAGCTGCAACCCCCAGTATAGTTCCTATAATTATAAGAACAATATTAAAATCTGATTTCAAAGCTATCTGTCCTACAACCAGAATAAGGAACTGTGTTATACTTCCCACAATAATAGCTATTTTCCATGAATGATCGATTTTCTGTC
>UMBI01027387.1_pt1 | contig 10449 bp, 9 predicted proteins | sample 1963911 | NCBI WGS metagenome assembly UMBI01 (sample SAMEA4835936, study PRJEB28245) | human gut metagenome | biome: gut microbiome; material: fecal sample | place: Denmark | collected 2008
AGTTTTTTTGTTCACAACTATTAAACTTAAAGCAAAAGACCGAGGTTGTAAAGCCTTTTTTGGCTTTTACTTCGGTCATTCTTTTTTAGAGGATGTGCAACAGCCCCTTTTTGTAAATTCTATATCAACTGGTGACAATTTGTCACCAGTTCGTATGTGACCAAGTTCTCTGTCACATGGTCATGGAACGCAGCGTTTGGATTCTGCCCTCAATAGCGGTAGCAATTTTCGCAGCTCGCCCATCATCAAACTGGGCAGCATCCTCCAAGATGTCCTTTACCTTGCCAGAAAATCCATCAAGGCGCTCCAGCGGCAAATCTACATAAGGTGCGATCAATTTTAGCTGAGATTGCTGCGACGTTTCAAACGGCTTTGCCGGAACCATTGCATCCGCGCTGATGGCGCGAGTGAGTGTCATCTGCCAAAGGCTTGTGCCGCTGTCATAGATAGGGGCAAGTCCTTTCCAATCTAGCGTTTCGGAATCACGGAGGAAACCGAAATTACCCAAGTGTCGGTCTGTGTTGGCTAAGATATAATCGGCGGCCAGCATATTGCAGACATTTTTTTGTGTATCGGAGATTCCAACCGCATTACAGCAATCGTTAAAGTGCTGCCAGTTGGAGACACCCTGTTGCTGCGGCAGCAGTCGCATAAATTGGGCAGCGGTGACAAGTTCTGTGTGCTCGTCAGTGAAGCACTCGCAAGCGGACATGACCTGCCCGCCCTGATCTACGAGCCAATAGGAAACGTGCGGCATACCGAGGGTGTTATACAACGAAGAGGCAACAATTTCATTGTAAGGCTCTTGCTGGTAAATGCCCGAACCGGCCTTTAACAGAATCCGTTTCCCGTCCGCAATGCGCCAGCGCTTTTGTAAAAAGCCATCCGAGGTATTGCAGGGAGAACACAAATCCGGCTGTGTAGAGAGAACGCCCTCACCAAACAAGGCGCGGCCCACATCGTCAGAAAAGTCATTCTCGTAAAAGTTTACATCATGCCAGCGTTGCGGAGCATCGCAGGGAGTGACCCAATATTGATCGGAAAGGCTCAGGCCGCTGCACTTGACGAGCAGAAGTTCTGCATAGGGAACGTGCAGTGCTTCCAGCGCGTGTTCCAGCCCGGAGCGGCTTGCAGGAATACCACGCCCGGCCCACCATTTACGCAGGGAGAGAACATCGAAACTGCCGTCGATATGTTTTGCGCCGAGGGGGATTCTTTGCGCAGAAAGAATCTCAGCCACATCAATTATATCGCCGGTTTTTTCGGCTATTTCAATAACAGCCGCTTGATGGTCACGCTGCATCAAGAAAAAACGCATGGATGCTCACCTGCCTTACCTTATCATAATAGATTATACCTTATAAGGGTTACCTTTGCAACGTGCGAAATAGAGCATACAACGTAAAATCAATATAAATGCACCAAGGGGATACTGCGTGAGCAGCGGCATCCTGTACCAAACCACGCGCGGCAGCTACCGCAACTGCGTGTTTGTGGGCAAGGATGCAGACGGTGTACCGCGTTCTGCTTTTCAGCGTGGCTGTCAAGGCAGTTTTCGCGGGGATGTGGCGGGCAGCCAAAAACAGTATGGCTTTCTTATTCCCGCCGAAGCCGAAAACTGCGATACCGTAGAAATCTACGAAGCCCCCATTAATGCCATGTCTGGCGCAACGCTGCGGCAGTTTCAGCATGATGGATCGTGGCGCAAAGTTCATCGGTTGGCGTTGGGCGGGTTAAATCACCAGCCGATTGACTACTTTTTGCAGCAGCATCCCAAAGTTGGGCGCGTGGAACTTTGCTTTGACCGTGATGAACCCGGCAGAAACTTTACAAAAATCGTAACAAAAAGGCTGACGGAGCGTGGATATGCGGTACATAATACGCCCCCCTGCCATTGGCAAGGACTATAACGACTATCTGATTACAACCCGCAGAATTATGGAAAAAGAGCGGTAAAGGAGTAAGACATGAAAACTATCGCAGTAGCAAACCAAAAGGGCGGCGTAGGAAAAACGACCACCACCGTAAATCTCGGCACAGCACTGGCGGCGATGGGCTACAAGGTGCTGTTGGTGGATGCCGACCCGCAGGGCGACTTATAAAATAGGAGGATACCACCATGACCGAACCCAAGTTTATGGACCCCCACCCACCGTAGGGCATGCAGATGATGACGAGATTGCGGAGATTCGCAGACGTTGGCAGCCGTATCTCGACTTGCTTCCTGCGTATAGGAGTTCATGCAGAGCATTTCACACAGCAGAATAAGCGAAAAGCAGCCTTTAGCATGATATGCTCCCCTATATAGTTTTCAGTGCTTTATTTCACTGTTCGCTATATAGGGGGCATATCATTGCGCGGGCTGCTATTTGGTTTGGAAATTTGGAATTGTACTTTCTTGCCGAACAGCAGCAGAAATATTTGCTGCTGACACAGCCAATACATACGAAGTGTGGCAGGCTCTTGTTGAGAACGATCTTGAATCACGCTATCCAAGACGGAATCATTTGACAAAAATCGCCAAAGTGTGCTATTATATGCCGATTTTTAGTTTGCGAGATCGTTTCGCTTATAGGAAGTGGACATCAAAATTTCACTTGGTTTGCTTTACGATATTCTGTCGGGGATGTTCCCTCTATGTTGCTAAATGTCTTGCAAAAGTAGCTGGACGAAGAAAAGCCGAGAATGCTGGCAATCTGAGATGGTGCAAGGTCGGTTTCGGCCAATAACCGCTTTCCCTCCCGGATGCGGCAGTCAATGATATAGTTGATAGGAGAGACACCATATTCGCGCTTAAAAGCGTGTGCCATGTGATATTTGCTGATACTAACCTTTTCGGCAAGCTCATCCAGCGTAAGATTTTCTTTATAATGGTGGTCGATATAGCGCTTTACAGTTGCACACTGGCGGTTAGCAGGCAGCCGGGAATGAATTGGAACAGCGGATACACTGGCATTTCGCATAAGCTGTACCACGATAATATCCATATAAGCCTGACAAAGTATCTGAAAATTGGATTCCCGATTCTGCATTTCCGTAAGAATCTTTCTCATGCAGGACAGTACATCGTTGTTTCCGTCAAACGTATAAACGCAAAAGCTGCCCTCGGCGGCATCGGAAATCGTAAATTCTAACCCCTCAATACCCAGCACAATGTATTCCAGCGGGTGGGATTCCAAGCTGACCTCTGTATGGATAACATTGGGGTTTACAACAACAAGCTGGTGTGCCTGAACAGGGAATAATTTATCGTTGATTTGAAATTGCCCCGCACCATCTACAATATAAAATAATTCAGCATAACTGTGAGAATGTGGAATGGAGGGCCAATCCCCGCTATACTTTGTGGAAGCAATATTGCGTAATTTCATCTTATCGCGGGGCAGGGAATCATCAGTCTGATTAAAGGAGTAGTTAATATGGCTCATGGGGGTCACACTTCCTATTTTGTAGTATATTGTCATTATATTGCACGAGGCTGAAAAGCGCAAGACGGTATTCGGCGTTTTTGTCAACAACCAACATTTGATGAAAAAAGCAAATAGTAAAAATGCACAACGATTGCCTACGAAAACCCAGCAATATGCCGAAAAACGGAGAAATAGCAAGATTGTAAAATAGGTGGGCAAGATAATAATTGCTTAAAAACTGGAAAAGCACTACACTTAAGTCACCGCGAAAGGGAGTAATCCCGACACAGAATTTACACTTAGGAGGAAAACACAAATGAAGAAGATTGTTGCACTTTTGATGGCTTCTGCTATGGCAGCATCTCTGGCTGCTTGTGGTGGCAGCGCTCAAAGCTCGGAAGCTACCTCTGCTGCTCCGGCTGAATCCACGGCTGCCGAGTCTACGGCTACTGATGGCAAGAAGTATGAGGGCGTTGAGTTGACCATGTGGTCTATGTGGTCTGCCGGTGAGGTTCAGGCAAATGCAATTCAGGCCGCCGCTGACGCTTTCGAGGCTGAAACTGGCGCACACGTCAACATCGAGTGGAAAGGCCGCGATGTCAACACCCTGATTTCTGCCGCGCTGGAATCTGGCGAAAAACTGGACATCTTCGAGGATGATTACAACCGTATCGGCCACGCTTACGCTCCCTACACCTACGACCTGACCGAGATGGCAGACGCTGTCGGTTATGATGACTTCAGCTACGCTTGCTTTAACAATCAGTCCAAAGAATGGGCTGGCTACCTGAACTCCATCGTAGAGCAGCCCCAGATTGGCGGTATCTTCTACAACAAGGACGTTTTCGATGCCTGTGGCATTACCGACACCCCCAAGACTTGGGATGAGTTCCTGACAGTCTGCCAGACCCTGAAAGACAACGGCTATGAGCCGCTGGCGCTGGACGGTGCTTACGCAAACTTCAACTTCTACAACCATCTGGTCCGCCATCTGGGCGAGGACACCATTGCCGAGTTGGGCAAGAACGGTGGCTGGGCTGACAATGAAGCTGCTGTGACGGCTGCGCAGGAAATCATTGATTTCGTGAACGCTGGTTATCTGGCCGAGGGCGCACCTGATGCCTACCCCGCCAGCCAGACCAAGGTTGGCCTTGGCACGGCTGCTATGGTTGCTTGCGCAAACTATGTCACTTCTGAGGTTGACGCTGCGGTTGGTGAGCCTGTAAACTGGGGCTTCTTCAACTACCCCGAAGTCGAGGGCAATGTTGATGCTTCTGCTTACGCCGGTGCAAACTCTCTGGCCATCTCCTCTTCCTGCGAGAACCCGCAGGCTGCATTTGACTTCATTATGACCATCGTTACCGGCACCTGCGGGCAGGAGCTGGTTGACAAGGGCGGTCAGATTCCCGCTGACACCCGCCTGAAGGAGTCTGTTCTGGCTGGCTCTGTTGAGACGCTGAAGAACACCACCACTCCGATGAGCTGGTGCGGTGCGTTGAACACGCTGGACGGATGGTCCTCCATCAAGAGTTCCATGATCGAGCTGTTCGAAGGCAAGTACGCAACCGGCGCCGACTACTGCGCTTACTTGGATACCCTGTGCGGCTAATCCTATAATAAATCACGGTACGCCGTCAAGCGGTGCGGCTGTAATGGATTTATTCAGGATTCCCTCAATCTGAACGGAGGCGGCACCTGAATGGGTGTCGCCTTTGCTTATGACATTTCATTTTTGAGGTATTACCAGTATGAAAAAGAACAAGACAATGATTTTCCTATTCATTCTGCCCACCGTTCTTTGCCTGTTGTTCATGTATGTCTATCCGGTCGTTCGGACAGTTATCATGAGTTTCTTTAAGGTAGAGAGCCTTACGGCATCTACAAGCACATGGAGCTTCTATGGGCTGCAAAACTATTTCAAAATCCTGCGCAATGCCGGTTTTATCAGTTCCATGAAAAACATGGTGATGATTTGGCTGGTAGGCGGCATCATTACCATGTGCCTGTCCATGTTGATGGCCGTGATTTTGACCAGCGGCATCCGCGGCGCAAAATTCTTCAAGGCCGCCATTTATATGCCCAATATCATCAGCGCCGTGGCACTGGCCACCATGTGGATTCAGTATGTGTTCAACTATGATTATGGTCTGCTGAACCAGATCGTCAAAGTATTCGGCGGTGAGAATGTCCGCTGGCTGGGTACGGACCTGATTTTCTGGGCTATGATGATTGCTTTCATTTTTGGCAGTGTTGGTTACTATATGCTGATTTTCATCAGCGGCATCGAAGGTATCCCGCAGGATTTGTACGAAGCTGCCACTATCGACGGCGCGAATATCTTTGACCGCTTCTTCCAGATTACGCTGCCCCTGCTGAAAGGCGTCATCCGTACCTGCGTTACTTTCTGGAGCATCAATGCCACCACATTCTTCCTGTGGACGAAGATGTTCTCCCCCATCAACACGGAAACGGCCACCATTGTGCCCGTTGTGTACCTGTACGATACGGTGTTTGGCGGCAAGGGCGTTGTCGAGCGCGATGCTGGTGCAGGCGCAGCGGTTGGCGTTGTGCTGACTTTGATTATCATTGCTGTGTACGTTATCACCAACCTGATCTTGAAAGACTCGGATCTGGAGTATTAAGGTAGGAGAGCAGTTATGGGAAAATATCACGATAGAATCAACTGGAAGAAAGAACTTCGGCTTCTGCCCGGTTATATCATTGTTTGCGCGTGGGTCGCGCTTACGGCTGTCATCCTGTTCTGGATCGTCTGTGCCAGCCTTTCCTCAACAAAGGAAATTCTGACGGGCCGTGTTGTGGACTTTTCCAATGGCCTGAAGTGGGATAACTACGTCACAGCTTGGAACACCCAAAATGTATCGCTGTATTTCTTCAACAGCTTGGTTTATGCCATTGTTTCCTGTGTGGGCGTATTGCTTATTTCCGCGCCCGGTGCTTATGTGCTTTCTCGCTGGAAGTTTGTCGGCGGTAAGGCCATCCGTATCGGCTTGGTCATTGCCATGAGTGTTCCCACCATTATGATCATCATGCCGCTCTACTCTTTGGCTGTGCAGTGGGGCATCAAGGGGCGCGTGCTGTTGGTTGTGCTGTACATTATGCTGCGCGTACCGTATACCGCGATTTACCTGCTGGACTTCTTCTCCTCACTGTCCCGGTCTTATGAGGAGGCGGCCTACATTGACGGATGCAGCCATTCTCGGACGTTCTGGCAGATTATGCTGCCGCTGGTTCAGCCCGCCATTATTACGGTTACGATTTTCAACTTCATGTCTGTGTGGAACGAGTTCTTCATGGCGTTGATTTTCACTACCAGCGATTCTATGACTCCTGTTGGTGTCGGTTTGTTGCAGATTGTCAACGCAATGAAATATTCCGGCCAGTACGGTGCTATGTTTGCCGCAGTTATCATTGTGTTCCTGCCTACTTTCCTGCTGTATCTTTTCCTGTCTGAAAAGATTATTGTCGGTGCTACCAGTGGCGGCGTTAAGGGCTGATTTGACTTTCCTCCATTCAAAATATTACGTTTCAAGGAGAATCCTTATATGAATGATGTAAGAAAAATGGGCCGCGTGACGATTCCCACTGATACGGACGCAGTGTCTGAAACCCTCGGCCTGTTGAAGCGCTGGGGCGCGGATGCCATCCGCGACTGCGATGGCACTGAGTTCCCGCAGGAGCTAAAGGACACCGGCGCAAAGATTTACGCCACCTATTACACTACCCGTAAGGACAACGCATGGGCAAAGGCCAACCCCGACGAAACCCAGCAGTGCTACATTATGACGCCATTCTACACCGCTGAAGACGGTGCGCTGACCATCCCCCTGATGACGGGCATCAGCCGTGAACTGATGAAAGTCAACGACCATGACGATATTGCCCGCTGGTGGGAGGTCATGGATCGCACGACGGGTGAGCCTGTCCCCACTTCCGACTGGTGCTACGATACTGCGGCTGAGAGCGTTGTCATCGACGCCCCTGCCGCCTACCATGAGTACACCGTCAGCTTTCTGGCCTACCTGATTTGGGACCCTGTTCATATGTACAACTCCGTCATCAACGACTGGAAGGACGTCGAGCATCAGATTCCGTTTGATGTACGCCAGCCCAAGACCCATGCCTACACAATGCGCCGTTTGCGGGAGTACCTCGAAAGCCATCCTTATGTAAATGTTGTTCGTTTCACGACGTTTTTCCACCTGTTCACGCTCGTCTTTGATGAATTGCGCCGTGAAAAGTACGTTGACTGGTACGGCTACTCTGCTTCCGTCTGCCCCTACATTTTGGAGCAGTTCGAGAAAGAAGTCGGCTACAAGTTCCGCCCGGAGTTCATCATCGACCAAGGCTATTACAACAACCAGTACCGCGTACCCAGTAAGGAGTACAAGGACTTTCAGGCGTTCCAGCGCCGTGAGGTGGCCGGTCTGATGAAAGAAATGACCGACATCGTCCACGAATACGGCAAGGAAGCCATGATGTTCTTGGGCGACCATTGGATCGGCTGTGAGCCGTTCATGCCGGAATTCCGGAAGTCCGGCGTGGATGCCATTGTCGGCAGTGTCGGCAACGGCAGCACCCTGCGCCTGATTTCCGACATCCCCGGCGTCAAGTACACCGAGGGACGCTTCCTGCCCTACTTCTTCCCCGATACCTTCCACGAGGGCGGCGACCCTGTGCGCGAGGCCAAGGAGAACTGGGTCACCGCTCGCCGCGCCATCCTGCGCAAGCCCATTGACCGCATCGGCTACGGCGGCTACCTGAAATTAGCCTGCGAGTTCCCGGAGTTCCTCGACTATGTCGAGAGCGTCTGCAACGAGTTCCGCGAGCTGTACGAGAACATCAAGGGTACCACCCCCTACTGCGTCAAGACCGTGGCTGTGCTGAACAGCTGGGGGCAACAGCGCGCCTGGGGCTGCCACATGGTCCACCATGCACTGTACCAGAAGCAGAACTACAGCTATGCGGGTGTGATTGAAGCCCTGTCCGGCGCACCGTTTGACGTGAAGTTCATCAGCTTTGACGACATCAAGGCCGACCCGAAGGTGCTGGACGGCATCGACGTCCTTATCAACGTCGGCGACGGCGACACCGCCCACACCGGCGGCAAAGTCTGGGAGGACCCCGATGTTTCCGCTGCCGTCAAGGGCTTTGTCCATCGCGGCGGCGGCCTGATCGGTGTCGGTGAACCGGGCGGTCACCAGTATCAGGGCCGGTATTTGCAGCTGGCCGCGCCGCTTGGCGTGGAGAAGGAAACAGGCTTCACCCTCAACTACGACAAGTACAACTGGGACGAGCACCGTGACCACTTCATCCTGGCCGACTGCCCCGACCATGATGTTGACTTCGGTGAGGGCAAGAAGAGCATCTTCGCGCTGGAAGGCACAGAAATTCTCATTCAGCGTGACAAGGAAGTCCAGATGGCTGCGCATGAGTACGGCAAGGGGCGCGGTGTGTATATCAGCGGTCTGCCGTACAGCTTTGTGAACAACCGCGTGCTGTACCGCGCCATCCTGTGGGCTGCCCACGATGAAGCCGACCTGCACAAGTGGTTCAGCACGAACTATAACGTGGAGGTTCATGCTTACGTCAAGAATGGCAAGTATTGTGTGGTAAATAATACCTATGAGCCGCAGGACACCACCGTTTATACCGGCGACGGAAGCAGCTTTACCCTGCACATGGACGCAAACGAGATCAAATGGTATAATCTGTAAAGCAGGAAAAAGGCGTGCCGTACTGTGCGGCACGCCTTTGGCTGCAAAAACATTGATATGAGGTTTGTTATGGATAAACATCCTAATATTATCCTGCTTATGGCAGACCAGATGCGCGGCGATTGCCTTGGTATTGCCGGACACCCGGATGTAAAAACACCGTTTCTCGATGCACTGGCCGCAGAGGGCGTGCGCTATGAAAACGCCTATTCTGCCTGTCCGACCTGTGTTCCCGCACGTGCCTCTCTTTACACAGGTATGTCACAGGAACACACTGGCCGCGTCGGGTATGAGGATTTAGTGCCGTGGAACTATACCCACACGCTGGCTGGGGAACTGAGCAAGGCGGGCTATTATACGCAGTGCGTCGGTAAAATGCACGTCCACCCGCTGCGCAATAATTTGGGATTCAACGATGTACGGCTGCATGATGGCTATCTCCATGCCTACCGCCGCCCCACTACGCCCAGTTATGAAGACCAGCGTGTGGCCGATGACTATTATTGGTGGCTCAAGCAGCAGCTTGGTGTGGATGCAGACCCCGTAGATACTGGCTTGGACTGCAACAGTTGGGTGGTTCGTCCGTGGATTTACGAAGAAAAGTACCATCCTACCAACTGGGTCGCCAGCGAGTGCCGGGATTTTCTGCGCCGCCGTGACCGTTCTAAACCGTTCTTCTTAATGGCCAGCTTCGTGCGGCCGCATCCGCCGCTGGATGCCCCAGAATATTATTTGAATTTGTACAAGGATAAGTCGCTGGCTGAACCTTGGCGCGGTGACTGGAACGACTGCGTCCGCTGGGAGCGCGACGGTCACAGTTACCATGCCCAGACAGCACCCTCGGATGAAAGCTATATTCAGCAGCTGCGGGCGGGCTATTATGCTGCCATCACCCATATGGATCATCAAATCGGACGCTTGATTTCCGCGCTGGTGGAAGAACAGATTATGGATAACACCGTGATTTTGTTTGTCTCCGATCACGGTGAAATGCTGGGCGACCATTTGATGTTCCAGAAGGCAAAGCCGTTCCAAGGCAGTATCCATGTACCACTGTTTATCTCCGGGCCGGAGCGTTACATCGGAAAGCGCGGCACGGTTCGCACGGACTTGGCTGAACTGCGGGACGTCATGCCCACGCTGCTGGAACTGGCGGGCGCGCCGATCCCCGAAACGGTGGACGGCACCAGCCTGCTGCACCCCGTCGGGCGAGAATATCTGCACGGCGAACATACGCTGGGCGAGGACTCCATGCACTTTATCCTGACAAAAGAGGACAAATATATCTGGTACTCGCAGACCGG
>UMBI01027829.1_pt1 | contig 10297 bp, 8 predicted proteins | sample 1963911 | NCBI WGS metagenome assembly UMBI01 (sample SAMEA4835936, study PRJEB28245) | human gut metagenome | biome: gut microbiome; material: fecal sample | place: Denmark | collected 2008
CGTTCTTCTGTCAAAAAGCCTTCCTGATACCGAATCATTTTCACCCCAACAAATACAAATTTATTACACTTCCTCCGCCAACTCTTCCCACCGCTCGTACAAGGCTTCCAGCTTTTCCTCATTTTCAGCCCGCTCGGTAGAAAGTTTCTGACATTCGATGGAGTTGGAGTAAATTTCTTCTTTTGTCAGTTCTTCATCGATTACGGTATTTCGTTCTTCCAGCTTTGCAATTTCTTCTTCTGTCTTTTTCAGATCGTTTTTGCGTTTCCGCTCTTTAGCCTGCTGTTCTTTCTGCTCCTGCCAGCTCAATTTGGATTCTGTCTGATTGTCGGAAGAAGATTCCGAGGGAGCAATACCGGCAGATACGGCAGGGGCAGATGCGTATGCCCGGGTCAGTTCTTCTTTCTTTTCAAGATAGTAGTCATAGTTTCCGATATAATTTACAAAAGTCTGATTGACAAGCTCCAAAATGCGGGAACAGGTCTGATTAATAAAATACCGGTCATGGGAGACATAAAGAACCGTTCCGCTGTAGTTGTTCAGGGCTTCTTCCAGGATTTCCTTGGAGGTAATATCCAGATGGTTGGTAGGTTCATCGAGAATCAGGAAATTTGCCTCGGACAGCATCAGCTTTGCGAGGGATACACGTCCTTTTTCGCCACCGCTGAGTGTACGGATTTGTTTAAAGACTTCCTCCCCGGTAAACTGAAATGCAGCAAGTGTATTGCGGATCTGCGTATGAGTCAGGGATGGGTAGTCATCGGAAATTTCATCGAAAATCGTCTTTTCATCATGAAGGACGTGATGTTCCTGATCGTAATATCCGATTTTGACTTTTGATCCAAGCGTGAAAGATCCCTTGTCTGCAGAGACTACTTGGTTGATAATTTTTAACAGGGTAGTTTTTCCTGTACCATTATCACCAATGATGGCAACGTGTTCCCCGCGATGGATCTCAAAGCTGATATCCTGAAAAAGTTGCTGGCTGTCAAAGCGTTTGGACAGATGTTCAACTGTCAGGACGTCCGATCCGCTGATACAGGACGGCTCAAGAGAAAAGTGCATTTCGCGGACGCTTTCAACAGGCTTTTCAACAGGAGTGATACGGTCCAGCATTTTTTCCCGGCTTTCAGCCCGCTTGATGGATTTCTCCCGGTTGAAAGAACGAAGTTTCTCGATGACTGCCTGCTGATGCTTTATTTCACGCTGCTGGTTCATGTATTCTTTCAGGCGGGCATCACGGATCTGTTGCTTTTTCGCTGCATAGGCTTTGTAGTTTCCCATATACATACGAATATGAGCCTGATCGACCTCAATGACTTTTGTTACGACACGGTTCAGAAAATACCGGTCATGGGAAACAATCAATACGGCTCCTGAATAATTTAAAAGATACGTTTCCAACCATGCAATGGAACTAAGATCCAGATGGTTGGTCGGCTCGTCCAGTAAGAGGATATCAGGGCTTGTCAGAAGCAGTTTTCCAAGAGAGACTCGTGTCTTCTGACCTCCTGAGAGGGTATCGGTCTGCTTGGAAAAATCATCCTCTGTAAATCCAAGCCCCTTCAGGACACCAGTGATTTCACTTTCACAGGCATAGCCATTTTTGGCCTCATATTCAGACTGAAGCCGGTTGTATGTATCCAGCCGGTTTTTCAGATCTTCCCCGGTTAAGGATTTCAGTTCCTGCTCGATGGAACGAAGCTGGGCTTCCATTGCAAAGATATCGGCTTTTGCACTTTTTACTTCCTCATAGATTGTATTGCCGGATGTCAGATCCTGACGCTGTGCAAGATAACCGAGAGTCTTCCCTTTGGCAAGAATAACATCGCCACCGTCCAGGGGTTCCTCCCCGATGATCATTTTCAGAATCGTAGATTTCCCGGCACCATTGATCCCGACAAGAGCTGCCTTCTCCCGGTCTTCAATATGGAAAGAACCGTCGCAGACAATGGTATGTTCGCCGAATGCTTTATTCAGATTGTGACAGGCTAAAATCATAATCAATAAACTCCTTATATCATAATTCTTATTTTAAAATGGCTCTTCATTATTATAAAACTCCAAGTATCTATTATATCGAAAATAGCCGAAAATACAAGAAGTAGGAAAGTAAAGTTTGACAGAAGTTTAACTATTCTATATAATGTTGGGTAGATTATGATGTGGAGGGCAATGGAAGTGGAACAAAGAAAAATATCACGTGCCGTAATTTCCAGGCTTCCAAGATATTATAGATATTTGGGAGACCTGCTTGAAGCGGGTGTAGAGAGGATCTCATCCAATGACCTGAGTAAAAAGATGCAGGTAACAGCATCCCAGATCCGGCAGGATCTGAACAATTTCGGCGGATTTGGACAGCAGGGCTATGGATATAATGTAAAGTACCTTTATACGGAGATTGGAAAGATACTGGGACTGGATAAGGATCATAACTTTATTATCATCGGTGCCGGTAATCTTGGACAGGCACTGGCAAATTATGCATCATTTGAACGGAATGGATTTATTTTAAAAAGTTTATTTGATGTGAATCCGCGTCTTGAGGGAGTGACGATCCGGGGAATCCCTGTCAGAATGCTGGATGAACTGGAAGGATATCTGCAGGAAAATGATATTGAGATTGCAGCTCTTACACTTCCCAAGTCAAAAGCGGAGGAAGTAGCGGATGTCCTGGTAGCGAATGGGATCAAGGCCATCTGGAATTTTGCACATACGGATCTTACACTTCCCAAGGATGTCATTGTGGAGAGTGTACATCTTGCTGACAGTCTGATGAAATTGTCTTATAATATCAGCCAGCACAATGAAATTCAAAAATAGCAGAGGACTGCTGCGGGTATGGTCATAGCTGGACCGGTCCGCAGCAGTTTGTCTTTAAAAGAAAGGGGACTGCTCATGAGATATTTACCGGACGGAGAACAGATGAAGAAAGCAGATCAGTATACGATCCAGCAGATCGGTGTACCTTCTGTGGTTCTTATGGAGAGGGCAGCATTAAAAATTGTTGAAGTACTGGAAGAAAAGAAAAAGGATTTAAGGCGACCACTGATCGTATGCGGCAGTGGAAATAATGGCGGAGATGGATTTGCTGTGGCAAGACTTCTGGCTGAAAAGGGCTGCCATGTGGATGTGCTTTTTACGGGAAGAGAAAGCTCCATGACGGAAGAATGCAGATTGCAGGCTCAGATCGACAAAAATCTCGGGATTAATTTGTTTACAGAAATCCCCGAGAAAGAGTATACTGTGATCATTGATGCAATTTTTGGCGTTGGTCTGTGCAGAGAAGTTGCAGGACACTACAGAGATGTGATCGGATGGATGAACCGGCAGACGGCACAGAAGGTTGCAGTGGATATTCCATCAGGAATCTGTTCTGCTACAGGAAAGGTGCTTGGTATTGCATTTCAGGCGGAACTGACAGTATCTATGGCATGTCAGAAGCGTGGCTGTGCTTTGTATCCGGGACAGATCTGTGCGGGAGAGGTTGTTCCGGTAACGATCGGGATTGATCCCGAGTACTTTTTTGAACAGAAAGGTGTCTGCATGACCTATGATAAAAAGGAGCTGGGAAATCTGCTGCCGGAAAGAAAAGAGGATTCGCATAAGGGCAGTTTTGGCAGAGTCCTTATGATCACCGGCAGTCCGGGAATGGCAGGAGCAGCTTATCTTTCAGCTACAGCAGCGTATACGGTTGGTGCCGGACTTGTCCAGATCTATACAGCAGAAGAGAACAGGCAGGTACTTCAGGGACTTCTTCCAGAGGCGATCATTTCCTGCTATAGAGAGTATGATGAAGAGAAACTGGATCAACTGATCGGGTGGGCAGATGTCATCTGTATCGGCTGTGGATTAGGACAAAGCAGTAGATCAGAAAAGATTTTGCTGCATACAATAGAGAAAGCAAAGTGTCCCTGCGTGATTGATGCAGATGGACTGAACCTTCTTGCAGGAAGGAAAGATCTGTATAAAAAACTTGGGAAAAATATGATCCTCACCCCTCATATGAAAGAAATGTCCCGGCTAACAGGAATCTCTGTATCAGAAATTGCAGAACGGCGGTTTGAAGTACTTCACCGGTTTACCGAGGAATCCCCGTGTATCTGTGTCTTAAAAGACAGCAGAACGATAGTTGCCCAGAAAGACAGGCAGAACTTCCTTAATCTGGCAGGCAATGCGGCCATGGCAAAAGGCGGTTCGGGAGATGTGCTTGCGGGTGTGATCACCGGACTTCTCGCACAGGGAATGGATGGATTTCAAAGTGCAATGACGGGCGTTTTTCTGCATGCCTGTGGTGGAGATGAGGCAAGGGATAAAAAAGGTGGTTACAGTGTTCTCGCAAGGGATCTGATCCATGGAATACAGGTAGCGATGAAGAAAGCAAAGGAGTGTAACTAAATGAAGAAATACAGCAGAGTTTGTGCATATATCGATTTGGATGCCATTGCATATAATATGGAGCAGATGAAAAAGCGGATTGGCGAAGACGGAAAACTGATCGCAGTCATCAAGACCGACGGATATGGTCATGGGGCAGTTCCGCTGGCGAAAATGTTTGAAGAGATGCCATATATCTGGGGCTATGCTGTTGCATGTATGGGAGAGGCGGCTGTCCTGCGTGAACAGGGGATCAAAAAGCCGATTCTGGTACTGGGATGTGTCTTCCCGGACGAATACGAAGAGATGGTAGAAAAAGAAATTCGTGCTGCGGTTTATACTGAAGAAATGGCACGGGGAATGTCAGAGGCTGCACAAAGACTTGGAAAGACTGCGTATTTTCATATTAAGATTGATACCGGAATGGGAAGGATCGGATTCCCGGTAACGGAAGAAAGTGCATCTTCCATTGAACGGATCAGCAGGCTTCCGAATGTGCAGACAGAGGCAATGTTTACGCATTTTGCAAAAGCCGACGAGCTGGATAAATCTTATACGTTAAAGCAGCATGAGAAATTTTTATGGATGAAAGAACTGATGGAGGAACGAAATGTTCCGATCCAGTATTTTGACTGTGACAACAGTGCCGGAATCATTGATTTTCCGGATCTCAAGCATGATATTGCGAGAGCGGGAATTTCCATTTACGGAATGTATCCATCAGACGACGTGGATCAGAATGCAGTGAGTCTGCGTCCGGCTCTGCGTCTGGTCAGTCATGTCAGTTTTGTAAAGGAAGTCGGAAAAGGTACATCGATCAGTTACGGTGGCACATATATTACAGAGAAAAAGATGAAGATTGCAACCATTCCGGTGGGATATGGAGATGGGTATCCCAGATCACTGTCAAATAAAGGGTATGTGCTGATCCATGGGAAAAAGGCAAGGATTCTTGGAAGAGTCTGTATGGATCAGTTTATGGTTGATGTAACGGAAATCCCCGATGTGGCATTTATGGATGAGGTGATTCTGATCGGACGGGATCAGGAGGAACAGATCCAGGTGGAGGATCTTGCAGAATTAAGTGGAAGATTCAATTATGAATTTGTATGCTGCCTGAGTAAGAGAATCCCACGTGCTTACCTGAAGAATGGAAAAATCATTTCGCAGACAGATTATTTTTAAAGGACGAATCTGAAGAATTTGTGAATACATCCGATGAATCCGGAGATACTTAAGTATAGCTTAACATAACGGAGATATCGGAGAGTGAAAACAAATGGTCAGACGAGGAGATATTTATTACGCAGATCTAAGCCCCGTGGTCGGATCAGAGCAGGGAGGGATACGCCCTGTCCTGGTTATCCAGAATAATATCGGAAACCGGCATAGCCCTACGATCATCTGTGCGGCGATCACTTCAAAAATGAATAAAGCGAAACTTCCGACGCATATCGAGATCAGTACGAGGGATTATAATATAGTAAAAAATTCTGTGATCCTGTTAGAGCAGATCCGTACAATCGACAAGCAGCGACTGAAAGAATATGTATGTCATATAGATTCTGCAATGATGAAAAAAGTAGACGAGGCGATCTGTGTCAGCCTGAATCTGCCTACATAAGACAGGAACGTGGACTTTACAGATGAGAAAAAGCGTGGTAAACTTATTAAGATAATGCTCTGGTTGCGGAGAGCAGGATGAAGTACAAGTCTTAATTGATTTAAGTCAGATAGAAAAGGAGAATGAAAGTATGTCAGGACATTCTAAATTTGCGAATATTAAGCACAAAAAAGAGAAGAATGACGCAGCAAAGGGAAAGATATTTACAAAGATCGGCCGTGAGCTTGCAATTGCCGTAAAAGAAGGTGGAAGTGCTGATCCGGTGAATAATAGCAGACTTCGTGATGTGATCGCAAAGGCAAAAGCGAACAATATGCCGAATGATACGATCGAAAGAAATATCAAGAAAGCAGCCGGGGAAGGTTCCGCAGATAATTATGAGCGTATTACATATGAGGGATATGGTCCGAACGGAACCGCCATCATCGTAAAGACTCTGACGGATAATAAGAACCGTACAGCATCAAATGTAAGAAATGCGTTTACAAAGGGAGCTGGAAATGTCGGAACTCCAGGATGTGTCTCTTTTATGTTTGATGAAAAGGGACAGATTATTATCGATAAAGAAGAGTGTGATATGGACTCAGATGATCTGATGATGCTTGCACTGGATGCGGGTGCTGAAGATTTTAATGAAGAAGAGGACAGCTACGAAGTGCTTACTTCACCGGAGGATTTCAGTGATGTACGTCTGAAGCTGGAAGAGGAAGGAATTGCGATGGCTTCTGCGGAAGTTACGATGATTCCTCAGACTTATGTTGACCTTACAAAAGAAGAGGATATCAAGAACATCCAGAAGACACTGGATCTGCTTGATGAAGATGATGATGTGCAGGATGTATATCATAACTGGAATGAATAAATAACCTACTAAAAAGATATGGAGCAAGCTGAAATTGACAGCCTGCTCCATTTTTTAAGAAAATTTCAAGGAGGAAGAGAAAATGAGCAATTACAGAATTGAGACAAAGTGTGTGCAGTCAGGATATGAACCGGGAAATGGAGAGCCAAGAGTTCTTCCAATCTATCAGAGTACTACATTCCGTTATACTAGCAGTGAGCAGATGGGACGTTTATTTGACCTGGAAGAATCCGGTTATTTTTACACAAGACTGCAGAATCCGACGAATGATGCAGTAGCAGCAAAGATCTGTGATCTGGAAGGCGGAGCAGCGGCAATGCTGACTTCATCCGGTCAGGCAGCTAATTTTTATGCCATTATGAATATTGCAGAAGAGGGAGATCATATTGTATGTGCATCTGCCCTGTATGGCGGAACATATAACCTTTTTGCTCATACAATCCGTAAAATGGGTGTGACGGCTACTTTTGTTGATCCTGATTGCACGGAAGAAGAACTGGAAGCAGCATTTCAGGATAATACAAAGGCAGTATTTGGAGAGACGATTGCAAATCCGGCACTGGTCGTTCTGGATTTTGAAAAATTTGCAAAGGCGGCACATAAGCATGGGGTTCCGTTTATCGTAGATAATACATTTGCTACACCGATCAACTGCCGTCCGTTTGAGTGGGGGGCTGATGTTGTGACGCATTCCACAACAAAGTATATGGATGGTCATGCAACATGTGTAGGCGGTGCGATTGTTGACAGCGGTAATTTTGACTGGGCTGCTTACGGAGATAAATTTGCCGGACTGACAACACCGGATGAGACTTACCATGGAATCATCTATACAGAAAAATTTGGAAAAGGTGCTTATATCACAAAAGCAACTTCCCAGTTGATGAGAGATTTAGGATCGATCCAGTCACCGCAGAATGCATTTCTCCTGAATCTTGGACTGGAGAGTCTGCATCTGCGTATGCCAAGACATTGTGAAAATGCAATTAAGATGGCGGAATATCTGCAGGGACATGAAAAAGTAGCATGGGTAAACTGCCCGTCGTTACCTGGCAATAAGTATTATGATCTGACGCAGAAATATATGCCGAATGGAAGCTGTGGTGTCATCACTTTTGGATTAAAGGGTGGAAGAGAAGCTGCCGTGAAAATGATGGATAAGCTGAAACTGGTTGCTATTGTGACGCATGTGGCAGATGCAAGAAGCTGTGTCCTGCATCCGGCAAGTCATACACACAGACAGATGAATGAGCAGGAACTTCTGGAGGCAGGAGTACAGCCGGATCTGATCCGCTTCAGTCTTGGAATTGAAAATATTGAAGACCTGATCGCTGATGTAAAGCAGGCTTTGGAAGATTAATAACGATGAGAAGGTACAAGTGTAAATTGGATACATTTGTATCTTCTTTTTTATACCGGGGTATGAAGGAAGAACTGACAGTGGCAGAGTGTCTATGCAGATCGTATGTTCCGCCCCGGACTGTTGTATGTATTCCTACATATTTATTATAAATCTGTTCATACTATGGTTCAGAACTTGTAGGAGGTGGAATCTATGGGAACAGAAAAAATGGATACAAAACAGGAGCAGAGAAATAAGGAAAATGAAGAGATCCGCGAAATGGGGACGATGGAACTTGGAAAAAAGGGAAACCCGTATGGGATTCAGCTTCTGACGATCATCGGTGAGATTGAAGGACATGAGAATGTATCCGGAAATACAAAGGCTACAAAGTATGAACATTTGCTCCCGCGGCTTGCGGAGGCAGAAGAAAATGATGAGATCGAAGGAGTACTGATCCTTTTAAACACAATGGGCGGGGATGTAGAAGCCGGACTTGGAATTGCAGAAATGATCGCATCCCTTGGAAAACCGACCGTATCACTGGTCCTTGGAGGAAGTCATTCTATCGGAGGACCGTTGGCTGTATCTGCAGACTATTCTTTTATTGTCCCGTCAGGCACGATGATTATTCATCCGGTTCGTTCTTCTGGAATGTTCATCGGAGTGATCCAGAGTTATCGAAATATGGAGCGTACCCAGGACCGCATTACCCGCTTCATTGCGTCCCATTCTCATATCTCCCAGGAACGGATCGTGGAGCTGATGCTGGATTCAACGCAGCTCGTGAAAGATGTGGGGACAATGCTGGAGGGAGAGGAGGCTGTCAGAGAGGGAATGATCGATGAAGTGGGAGGGATTCATGAAGCGTTTCAGAAACTTCATGAACTGATCGATGAGGAGAGAAGAAAAAAGAAGCAGGAAAAACCGGATCATTTTTTTGATGACACTAAAAAAAATTGATGGTATACTAAAATAAGTATGTGAAAATAAGGGGGAATTATATGGCTGCGAAGTCAACAAAAGGAAAGAAGAATACAAAAAGTACGGCAAAGAAGACGCAGCAGAAATCCGGACAAAGTCAGAACCGGGATGAGATCAGAGGGGAGATCATCATTCTGGGACTGCTTGCAGTGTGTATCCTTCTTGTCCTCAGTAATTTTGGACTGGGTGGAATTGTAGGCAAGACGGTGTCATCGGTAGTTTTTGGCATTTTCGGATTTATGGCATATTTTCTGCCGTTTATCTTATTTGGAGCAGTTGCATTTGGAATTTCCAATAAGGGAAATTCCCATGCTTACATAAAATTAGGAGCAGTTGCTGCATTATTTCTGATCCTGTGCGGAATGATTGAGCTTTTGTTCCATCCATACGATAAAAATGCAACATTATTTTCTTATTATGTCGCATCCAGTGAGCATAAGAATGCAGGAGGTTTCGCAGGAGGCTGTCTGATCCGGTTATTTTGTCCGCTTTTTGGAAAGATCGGTGCCGGTGTGATCCTGGTTGTACTGGGAATCATCAGTATTATCCTGATCACAGAGCGTTCTCTTCTGTCTCCCATCGGACGGAAAAGCAAAGTCGCGTATGAAGAGGCAAAAAGAAAGAGACAGGAAACCGCAGTGATCCGTACGAAAGAGCGGGAAAGGAAAGAAAGAGAGCGGCAGACAGCTCAGGAGACAGAAGAGAGCGGAGCAGGAGTTCCTGGTGGAAAAGAGAAAAAGGCAAGAGGAGTTTCCTTTGCAACGACTCTTTTGCATGGGGAAGGAGAAGAGGAAGTACCGCAGGAGAGAAAAAGCAGAAGGCGGAGAAAATCTCCTGAGATCCAGGAACTGACCCCGGAAGGAGCAGTCCCTGACGGAGGGGATAGCGAAGAATCGGATCCGGGGCGGTTTGTTATTAACCGTGCAGAACCGCTTACAGCAGAAGAGACAGAGAAGACCGGAACAGAAAGATCTGCTGAAGAAGGAGTACCTGATGCAATGCAGATGCCATCTGATCCGCAGGAGATGCCGGCCAGACGGAACAGGAAAAATACGAAAGAAAATGCACAGGCAGTTGCAGCCGAGACAGCCAGTGTAGAGCAGTCTGT
>UMBI01052846.1_pt1 | contig 10221 bp, 10 predicted proteins | sample 1963911 | NCBI WGS metagenome assembly UMBI01 (sample SAMEA4835936, study PRJEB28245) | human gut metagenome | biome: gut microbiome; material: fecal sample | place: Denmark | collected 2008
CTAAATAACCACCAAATTTGAAGAAGAACCGATTTTTTTCATAGCACAGGGGGCTTCGGAACGTTGAGGTGATTGCGGTTGCACCCGCGTCACCTTCCTCTCACCAGTTTCTTCAATGTCCCGTTGTAGGTGTTCTCAAATTCCGTCGGATGATTCAGGGCCCAGAGGATGTAATCTCCCGGTTCGTTTTTTTTGAGCAGGGTGGGGCGGTATTCGTTGCTGAGAATCTTCCATAAAGTGCCTCCCGGTCCGCCCAGTTCTTTGCGTCGGGCGAGGGCGGTGATTGCGTTCACGGTCTGTTCTTTCCGGATGCCGATTGTTTGAAGGTTCATGTGCAGGAGAGTTTCGGAGCTGCCTCCGGCGGTTACTCCTTGGGGGGGAATGCTGTTTCTTCCGTTATCTCTTTGGGGATTCCCTTTTTCTCCGGAAGGATTTTCTATTACTTCAGGATAAGTTCCCTTTACTTCAGAATAACATTCTTTTATTTCAGAAGAATTTCCGAAATTTCCAAAAGACAAACCACTTACAACGACAGGCGGAGCCTGAAAAACGCCGTTTGACGGCACGGGCGGCATTTCATTCTCTGTCTCTTTTCCGGCTTTCCGCCTATTCTCTGTCTCTTTGTCTTTTTCTATCTCTTTCTCTCTATCTCTATCTCTTTCCGCTTTGGTTTCAGTTCCCCTATCTCTTTCCTTCTCCGTTTCCTGTTTACCTTTGGTGTCTGTTTCCTCTTTTGTTTGTGGGATTGTTGTAGCAATTTCGGGAGATTTTGCTGCATTAATTCCTGTTTTTGTAGCATAGACATCATTTACTGCTGCATCACTGACAGTTCCGTTTCCGGTTCCCGCTCGGTTTCCGTTTCTATTTTCGTTTTCACTTTTTGCTATGCTGTTTTCCTTTCCGTATTCGTCCTTTTGTTGTTCCGTTTCTCCGTCCGTGATTAGCCAGAAATGTTCCAACGGTAATTTGTATTTTCTCCGGCTGTCGGTGATAATTTTGTGATATTGCTCCTGAATAACTTGTGAAGTGAGTACGCTATACACCTTATATATATGAGGGTCGAATAATCCCACCGCCAGACAGTCGTCGATAATGGCCTGCATTTCCGCCTCCTCGCAACAGGCTTCCTGTGCAACATCGAACAATGTGTCCTGATTCCACGGGACATAATATCCTTTTTCTTTGTAGATGAGGCAGAACAGTGAAGTGAGCGCGGCAATCCCTGCTGCGTGGTGACGGCTGGAGATACGTCGCACCTTTCTGTCTTGCAGGAAATTGACGTCGAGTGGAAAATAATCTAAACCGGATTTGGAAATACGGGCCATTTGGATTGAATTAAAAATTAATGATTAGTTCGGGTTTCGTGGGTGCGGCACCCTGAATTTCATCGCAGAGGACACCGATGTGTACGACTCAGTTCAGAATCCCTCTTTCTGAACATCGAAGCACGGACAGGCTTTCATGTACTCGTTGGGCGAGATAACGCCGTCGCCGTTGAGGTCGGGGCTGGTGTCACGGTGTCCGAGCACCTGCTTCACACCGGGGAAGACAAGCCGTAGCGCCTTCACCAGTCGGATGAGTGCGGTGCGTTGCGCGTCGGTGCGTGTATCGGCGGGGCGACCGTCCTTGTCCAGTCCGCCGACATAGCAGATGCCGATTGCCCGTTTGTTCCACCCCATGCAATGTGCGCCGTCGAGGGTGACGTCTCTTCCGGGTTCGATTGTTCCGTCGAGGCGGATGACATAGTGGTAACCGATCGTCCAGAATCCGCGGGCACGATGCCAGCTTTCGATGTCGGCGGCGGTGATGTCCTGTTCCGCACGGGTGGCGGAACAGTGAATGATAATAGCGTCTTTCATCTTGAAAATCTCCTTTCTTTTGTTTATTTTAAATTGCTGATAATTAAGTGAATGCCTTTCTCCCTTCGGACGCTCCGGTAGCTGAATCCCAGTGCGGCGGCCTCTTCGGCGGACAGGAGCCGGTAATATTGCCGGGTGACGGAGTGGCGGACGGGGGTGCAGTCGGGAGGAATGGGCAGATAAGGCAGGTGCCACCGCCGCATCGTATGCAGCCGTACCCGTTCGGGATGCGTGAGTTTCAGTTGCAACCAGCTGTATTGCGCGCTGTTCAGTTTTTCCTCTTTCACCATTGACTTCATGGAAGGGTACGGGTGGAGGATCGTCCCGCTTTCGTCCGTCACGGCGCAGGGAATGGAGCGCGGCACGTTAACGGGACGAAGCCCGGTGCGGATAGCGTGCATCAAGTTGTCGTAGGCGTCGCACCATTCGAGGTTGGACACATGATTGTTGAGCGTATTTCCGTCGAGGTGGTTCACTTGCGGGAGTTTTTTCGGGTTGGGGATAAACGTTTCCGCTACCAGTCGGTGCACATAGCGCGCGGCATGAATCCCTTTCTGATAGATGTATATAGCCTCATAACCATTGTGGAGGAGACTGCTGCTCAATATCTTTTTTTGAGGTTTCTTCAGGCTCATGATCCGCCCGTGGTCCGACACCATATAATCATTGTTTTCTTTGATAAATCTCCAGTTTTCCATACTTGATGTTGTTTATAATGTTAATAAAATTATGCTTTGTTAAAAATAGTCCTCCTCCGCCGGATGCGGAAAGAGAAACGGCGTTTCCTGTCTTCATAAAACGGCGTTTCGTGCACACAGAAACGGCGTGGACTGTATGTGTTAAACGGCGTGGTCTGCAATCGTTGTGCGGCGGGGGCGGAGTGCCGGCGTGTCATCGTCCGGCAGCGGTTCGAGGCGTTCGGCGCAGTGGACGAGGAATTCCAGTTCCTCCCGGCAGCCTTCGATCGCCTCGTAGAGCGAATCTACGTTGTATTGTCGGCAGAGCCTTTCCCACTCTTTGCGTTCTTCGGGCGTCCTCATTCGGCACGGAGGAAATTTTCGGCGTGGAATGTCCGCCAGCCTTTGGCTTCGAGGTCGTAGTAGACGACGAACGTGTTTTCCGGCCGTGGCGTATACGGGCGGTGGAAACAATGTTCGTATCCGGTGAGCGTTCCTACGGCGTGACGGATGCTTCCGTCCTGCTTGGTATAATAAAAACTGACGTTAGCTAAGTACATTTTGCGAATTAAAACGTCTATCTGATGCGCAACGACAAGTGCCTCGCGTTTGTCCATGCCATTGTTTTGACGAATAACGGCGGCCCGCTTCATGAGTCGTATCCGCCGGAGGGAATGATTTTTTTTAATTTCGGTCATTATATTCAATTATTTTTCATTGATTTCGTCGGTAAAGGTAGAGGAAGGGTAACACATAAAGGGTTCATGTTTGAGTTATTTTAGGAGATAAAGTAAGAAAGTGTCACGCGTGACGCATAATGTTAAAAATAATATCCGATATTTGTCGGCATTATTTACGAAATATTAATTATGATGACAAAACAATTATCTAGTGAAACAGTTGATACTGTGGACAATGGAACTAAAACAAGTGTTGAAAATGTAGTTGAAAACGCAGCTAAAAGTAAAGTGGAAACGGGTACAAACAAGCATGAGAGGAATCGGAGAAGATCTAGTGATTTCGACGAAGAAGACTGGCAGGAAAAAGGAAAAGTAATCGACGAGGTGAAAATTTGTTCTTATGAGAACAATTACAAAGAGGTTTATTTTGCCAAACAAACAGACACCTCCATATCAACGGTCAGACGTATATTCTCGTTCAGAACGCAGAAAACGGCGGCTAGCTGGTCGTCGATTTTCAAACTGGTCAAGTGTCTTTCCAATGAGTGTGTCAACGCCAACCATTTGGTCGTCCTCTTGGGAACGATGCTGCTTTATCTGGTCGGAAACGCCGCAAAGGTACATTTCTATCTCGAAGGGAATAGAAAGTTTTTTATCGAAATTAAGTTCAAAAAGGATGTGACGGTATTTAAAAAGGGAGAGAAGGAACCTGTGGGCGACAATGAACGCAGAAATATTGATGATGAGTTCAAATAAGATAAGTACTGTGAGAACTTGGTATAATCTTCTGCCGGGAAAACGCTTGTTGATGCCGGTGATTATTTTCCGTTTATTATTGCTGCAAATGTAGTCATATAATTGTGAATTTGAAATAAAAATGCTCTGAATCTGAAAATAAATCCCTCATATACTGTGCTTTTTCCGTATTGGCAGGGAAACGGATGATGAGTTTTTCAATAGGAAAGAAGATTCCCTTTTGCGAGATTGTTTCTACCGGTTTACTCGTTCGCAAATCCGTACATTGTGAAATGAAGATATTCCCGGCCCGGAGATGAACAGCCGTTCTATCCGGGTTGGGAATATTGTTTTTGGTTAAAAATGAGAATCTGTCCGGTGATTTATTGTGAATGAATGTTTACCCGGGATTACCAAGTTCTCACAGTACTTATTTGTTTGTAGAGGAATATCGAGTGAAGTCTTGCTGAATTGGGAGGAAGGGGGACGGTGATGCGTTTCGCATACATTCAAAACATCATTATATGAAAGTACGACCCGGATTACGACAAATGCTACTGCTTGCAGGTCTTCTGCCAGGCGTGTTGCGGACAGACTGCTGTGCCCGGATGCAGCAAGTTTCTTCTTCTTCTTTTTCTTCATTGTCAGGACATCTCTCTGAAAGCGGTGGATACTATATGCTTCTGCTTGTCTTGTTCGCGTTAATGACGGTCATGTACGTGATATGGTTGCGCAGGACGCTTGCCGAGCGCAGCAAACGGCTGGATATTATGCGTTATTACAGCAGTCTGGTGGAGAATATGCCTATCATGTACGCCCGTGAGCGGCTGGTGTACGACGCGGACGGCAGGATTGTCGATTTCGTCTATGAGGAGGTCAATCCCACTTTCGAGAGGTATATTCTGCCCCGGGACGAAATATTGGGTAAGAAATACAGCGAACTGAATCAGACGTATACACCCGAATTGCTTGCCCGCTACAATGCGCTGAACGATGCGCGGGAGCTGACTTTTCAGTATTACCACCGAAAGACGAAATCTTATTTCACCGTCATCGCCACGCGTTCGAAAACGGAAGGGTGTGTTGACGTGTTCTGTGTAGATAACACGGAGCTGTCGTTGACGCAGCGGATGTTGAAGTCCACCAATCACAAGTTGTCCGCTGCCCTGGACGCGGCGGATATGACGCCGTGGAAGTGGGATTTGAAAACGGGAATGTTCATTTGCGACGTCGACCGGCATCTTTATATCATGAAGGAGGAGGCGGTGCCCGAAGGCGGACAACTGCTGATTCCCGCATCTGCCTATTTCGGGAGAATCTACGGGCCGGACCGCCAACGTGTGCAGGCTGCCTGCGAGAATCTGATTAGCGGCAAGGCGGACAAAGTGAAGGAGGAATACCGGATTGCCCACGTGCAGGGAGATATGGCCGCATACGAGTGGGTGGAAGTGCGTGCGGCGGTGGACGAGCGCGACGAGGCGGGCAAAGCCGTCAGCCTTGTCGGTTCTTCGATGACTGTCACCCAACGCAAGAGAATGGAAGAAGACCTGATTCATGCTAAACAGAGGGCCGAGGAGGCCAATCGGCTGAAGTCCGCTTTCCTCGCTAATATCAGTCATGAAATCCGTACCCCGCTGAATGCGATTGTCGGCTTCTCCGGCCTGCTGGTGGAGGCGGACGGTGCAACGCGCGAGGAAAGGCGGGAGTATAAATCAATCATAGAGAACAATAACTGCCTGCTGCTGCAACTTATCAGCGATGTGCTCGACCTGTCCAAGATAGAAGCGGGGACTTTGGAATTTGTTTACACAGATGTCGATGTACACGAATTGTTCCTTAGCCTTGAAGATACGTTCCGTTGGAAAAGAAAGGACGACGGTGTACTCATCCGCTATCACTGCCAAATGCCGGAATGCCGTATGCAGACGGACAGGAGCCGGCTCTCCCAGGTAGTCATTAATCTGCTGAACAATTCGGTAAAGTTTACATCGTCCGGCAGTATCGAATTTGGGTATTATCCGCAGACGGACGGATTTCTGTATTTTTATGTCACGGATACCGGCTGCGGAATCCCGGAGTCCCGGCTCGAAGATGTCTTCGGGCGTTTCGTCAAGCTCAACAGCTTCGTGCAGGGCACGGGACTGGGGTTGTCCATTTGCCGGACAATTGTCGAAAAAATGGGCGGTAAGATAGGTGTTGACTCCCGCGTGGGAGAGGGCAGCACTTTCTGGTTCACGTTGCCTTATGTGTCCCGAATATGAGTATATCAATCTCGATGTGGGTTCGTCCGGTACCGGAGAGCTTTCTAAGGCTCTCCCAAAAATCGAAAGAACAGCCCGACTTGTGCAGGAGTCAACAGGATTGCTTTTCCGGTATATCCCGAACGGGCGAGTGCCGCTTGCAGTTCCGTGTTTTTGGCAATCCAGCTGCGGAGCGTCCGGCGGGCAGAGGCAGGCTGGATGTGGGGCAGGTAGAGGGCGGCCAGTTGACTTTTACTGTATGCTTGTATGCGGGCGGAGGTTGTTTTCTCTTCCGGAATTGAAGTTTCTGTGGTAGTTGTTTTCATTGTTACTGCTTTTTTATTGGATTGTTCGTTTCGGTTATAAAGGTACGTGATTTTTTGTTGTCTGGTACTTCTTTGTACAGAAGTACTTACAGGCAGCATTTGTGCGAAACGGTTTGAACTTGCTCTCTCCCGTCACGACTTGTCACATCGTGTTTCCCGACTTTCTTTGGCCCGTTTACTTTTGTCGGCGTAATCGGTTACAGAGACAATTGATCCATTAATCATTAAAAAGAAAGGAAAACAGTAGTATGCCATTAATTTACAAACCTTACCAGGCAACGCTTGCCAACAAAGAAGGACAGAAACTCTTTTATCCCCGCCTGGTGAAAATCGGGAGAACGGTCAACACGCAGAAAATGGCGGAATTGATTGCCGAAAAGGCTTCGTTGACGGCGGGCGACGTGCACAACGTGATTCGGAATCTGATGTCCGTGATGCGCGAACAGTTGCTCAATAGCCGCACAGTGCGTCTCGAAGGATTGGGAACATTCACTATGGTTGCCAAAGCCTGCGGAAAAGGCGTGGAACAGGAAAGCAAAGTCAGCAGCTCGCAAATCGTTTCGCTGCGCTGTCAGTTCACGCCGGAGTACACCCGGTCTGCCGGAAACACGACCCGCGCACTGACTGCCGGAGTGGAATTTGTACACGTCAAAGACGTAGCAGCCGGTCTGATTGCCGACGGTGATACGGAAAATCCGGGCGGCGATGACAAACCCGGCGGCGGAAACACACCCGGTGGCGGTGGCGTAACGCCGGACCCGTCTGTCTAAACGAATTATTAACCTTAAAAAAAGAAAAAGATGAAACTATTTCTTGAAAAACTGCTTGATATTCTCGAAGCGCTTCTGCGCTTCCGTCGCCGGAGAAACGGAAAGACGGAGAAGGACTAGCAGCCGGCAGAAAAAAAGAGAGACCGGCAGGAAAAAAGAAAGAAAAGTATGACGTAAAACGAAAACGTGCCACCCGCACGTAGTTCCACCAAGCGAAAGCGGGCAGGTGGAACGGACAAAAAAAGAGGGTGACTAAAAGTCAAGAGTATCTGAAAACTTCCGACTGTTTAGTCACCCTCTGCCTGTTTTTGGGTTTATCTCTCATTGTGCATCTATGGTTCCCCAACCTAAAAATGACTTAGTAATTCTGCACTTTGAATAAACCCTCTTTTGTGTGTTTTTATATATTTCATCGTAACATCTCTGTCTGAGACTTCTGTAACATTTCCGTCTGACTTTTACGGCATTTCCGTTTCCACTTGGAATTTCCGGCTTACTTTCATCAGGTTGATTGTATAAGTCACCACGTTCTGTGCCTCCTGAACCATTGTCAGATAAACCATGCTGACCCGGATACTGCCCGCCTGACTTTGGATGCGCTGCAACTCCTTGCGTTTCAGCAACGAAAGCTGTCCGTTGAGGTCGTTGGCACGGCGGACTTCTTCTTCCATATCGTTGTACTCATTATTCTCCATTTTCTTGCGGCATTGCTGAATCAGGTAAGTAATGTCCTCGGACACATCGCTGAATTCTCCTTTTTGGATAGCGTCCAGCGGGTTGAAGTTATTGTCGATATGCTCCAGACACGGTTCGCAAAGGCGGGAAATGCTATACACCAGTTCGCTGGCAAAGTCGTTGCCCTGATAGTAGTACAGCCCTTTTTCGAGCACGGTGTTATTGTCGAGGCGGCACATGGCTACCGTTCCCGTGCGCTTCATCTGCTTGACAAGTTGTTTCTCGAACTTTGTGGAACCCATGGCACGGCGCAGTCCCCGCAAGTTTTCGTGGATAAACGAGGTGACGGTCAACTCGAAGTTCGTCTCTGCGTATTCGAGAACTTTGCAAAGCTCTTCGCGGGTATGTTTGCGCATCAGTTGCAACGCTTCTTCGCTGTCCGATGTTTGCATCAGTTGTTTGAGAGTTTCGTTGCCTTGTTCTTTTGCTTTGCGTTTCTTATACATCACCTGGCTGCGTATCAGGATGAATGCTGCCAGAGCGATGAGGGCAATGATTGAAATATTTCCACCGAAATGCAGCACGAGGGCGACGAAGAAACAGATCGTGAAGGCAGCTCCGGCAGTGATAAACCAACCGCCGATGACGCTCAGTACGCCTGTGATACGGTAAACGGCTGAGTCACGTCCCCAGGCACGGTCGGCGAGCGAAGTACCCATGGCTACCATGAAAGTGACGTAAGTGGTGGACAGCGGGAGTTTCAGCGAAGTTCCCAGTGCGATGAGCAGGCCGGCGAGGACAAGGTTCACGGAGGCGCGGACGAGGTCGAAAGCACCTCCGTCGGCGATGATCGCTTCGTCTTTGCGGAAGCGGGTGTCCAGCCATTTCTTGGTGCTGTCCGGGGTGATGCGTGAGATGCCGTTGGCAAGTGTCATGCTGAAACGGACGATTGTACGGGCTATCGGGGTGCTTCCGAAGGTTTCTTCGCCTTCGTCCTGACGGGAGAGGTCGACGGAAGTTTTGATTACCGCGTGTGCCTTCTTGGAGGTGCAAAGTGCGTAGACCATGATAGCGCCGGCGCCGATGAGGAAGTACCACGGAGTTTTGGCGGGGCCGAGCAGTGAGGTCATCAGAAATCCGTCCGGATTGCCGTTGCCGTTGGCCGTGAAATCCATGAAGGACGAGAAACCTGCGAGGGGAACGCCGATGAAGTTCACAAGGTCATTGCCGGCAAAGGCGAGGGCGAGGGCGAAAGTACCCATGAGTACTACTACTTTGAAGACATTGATTTTCAGCCAGTGAAGGATCTGCATTAGTATGGTGAAGAATACGAAGAACACACTGATAAGCATCCAAGTGTTGTCCTGTATCCATTGCTTGTTTTCGGGGGTCATGAAGGAACTGTCTTTCAGTCCTTTGATGAGCATGAAATAGATTATGGAGGTGGCGGCCACGCCTCCGAACAGTGCAATGCTGTATTTCATCTTTTTCGTGTAGTTGAACGTGAAGATGACACGGGCCAGCCATTGGACGAGCATACCGAAAAAGAAGGCGATTGCCACGGATACGAATATCGCCATGATGACGGAAAGGGCTTTGTCGGTGTTTATCAGGTCGCCCAACCCGAGGGTGTCGCTGTTACGGACTTTGATGAGGGAGAGGGCGAAGGTTCCTCCCAGCAGCTCGAAGACGAGGGATACGGTGGTGGAGGTAGGCATTCCCATTGAATTGAATACGTCCAGCAGGACAACGTCGGTGAGCATGACGGCAAGCAGGATACACATGATTTCTGCAAAGTAGAAGTGCTCGGGTTGGTAGATGCCGTGCCGGGCAATGTCCATCATGCCGTTAGAGAGCGATGCTCCGATGAATATGCCGATGCCTGCAATAAACAGGATGGTCTTGAAGGAGGCCGCCTTGGCACCTACCGCCGAATTGAGGAAGTTAACCGCATCGTTACTCACACCGACGATCAGGTCGAATATGGCTAGTACGAAGAGGAAAATGATAATGCATAAATAAATTGTCTCCATAAATGTGTGTATGTTATTTCCGCCTGCAAAGGACGGAGTTTGAGGTTGCAGGGGGATGTCATACTTGTTACATTTGTGTTACAACTATCTTTCTTTTGTCTTGAAACAAAAGAAAGAGACAGAGAAACAAAGAAAAAATTTGGTTATAAGGTGAATTAGTAAAATAATGACTTGACAGTTTATAGTCGGTGGTATCTCCATTCTCCTCCTTCGGGAAGGAGGAGTA
>UMBI01028291.1_pt1 | contig 10215 bp, 9 predicted proteins | sample 1963911 | NCBI WGS metagenome assembly UMBI01 (sample SAMEA4835936, study PRJEB28245) | human gut metagenome | biome: gut microbiome; material: fecal sample | place: Denmark | collected 2008
CGCCGAGGCACGGCTTGTCTGCGGCCCAGGCAAGGCCCTTGACCGCCGCAATGCCGATGCGAAGGCCCGTGAACGAGCCCGGCCCCGCCGCGATGGCGATGGCATTGATATCATCGAGCGTCAGATCGGCGTTTTTGAGCATCGCATCCACCATCGGCAGAAGCGTCCGGCTGTGCGTCAGCCCCGTGCACTGATAGGCGGAGGCGAGCGGCGCGCCGTCTTCGACGACGGCGCAGGAAACGCTCTTCGCCGATGTTTCCAGAGCGAGAATTTTCATGCGAATCTGCCTCCTGTGATCGTGATGGTGCGCCAGTCTTCGTGCTCGTCTGTGCGCGCGATGTCGACAAAGATCGTGTCCTCCGGCAGCGCGTCGGAGACGCGCTCGCTCCACTCGACGGCACAGACGCCGCCGCGGGCGAGATAATCGTCCCAGCCGATGTCGAACAGCTCGTCCGACGAGCCGAGGCGGTACATATCAAAATGGAAGAGCGGCGTTCTGCCCTCGTACTCGTTGACGATGGTGAACGTCGGGCTCGTGACGCGTCCGCGGCAGCCAAGGCCGCGCGCAAGACCGCGCGTGAAGGCGGTCTTTCCCATGCCGAGCGAGCCCGTGAAGGCGAGCACATCGCCGCCGCGGAGCTTTTGGGCAAGCTCTTCGCCGATCGCCTCGGTCTCCTGCGTGCTGTGCGACAGAAATTGCATGGTTTCGCCTCCTTGACCCCATTTTCACCCATATTACCAAATAGTATAGCACAGCGCGCCGGCCTTTACAATTCCTTTTCTGCGGAAAGAAGGAGAAATGTGCGTTTACAGACGGGTAAAATTGTGCTAAAATACATCGAAAACTTTGTGCGAAGGGAGCGTGAGGCTGTGAACAGATTCCGCGATTTTTTAAGTGACGTGGTGCGGCAGTCGGATATGGTGCTGCTGTCGCTGTGCACCGTTTCCACGCTTTACGGCATGGTGCTCATCGCGAGCGCCACGCATTTCCGCAATACCTTTAAATATGTTGCCATTCAGGGATTTGGCTTGCTGCTGGGCGTGCTGCTCTACTTCCTGCTCTCCAGCATCGACGTGTCGGAGGTCGGAAAAAAATGGAAGTGGCTGCTGGCGTTCAACTTCGGCTTCATTCTGCTGCTGCGCACGCCCTTTGGCCTGACGCGAAACGGCAACCGCGCCTGGCTCGGCGTGAACGACATCGGCAAAAGGCTCGGCGTCGGCTTTTTGGAGAATTTTCCCATCACCGTTCAGCCCGCCGAGATCGTGAAGATCACGTTCATTATCCTCTTGGCGCGCCAGCTTGCGCTGCTGCAGGAGAAAAAGGACCTCACGCGCTTTTCCAATGTCATCCAGCCCACGGCGCACGCGGGGATCATGTTCCTCTTTTATTATGTGATCTCCAAGGATGCGGGCAGCGGCCTTGTGTATCTGTTCGTCTTTGTGTGCATGGCGTTTGCGGGCGGCTTTGCGCTGCGTTGGATCTTCCTCGGCCTTGGCGGCGCGGTGGGCGGATTCCTTGCTGCGTGGAATTTCAATCTCCTGCGCGGCGACTGGTACGACCGCATCAAGGTCATTCTCGACCACAGCTACCAACCCGAGGGCAAGGGCTGGCAGCAGACGCGCGGAATGCTCGCTCTCGGCTCGGGCAAGCTGACGGGGCAGGGCCTCTTCAACGGCACGCAGACGCAGTCGTTGTACCGGTCGAGTCTTCCCGAGCGGCAGACAGACTTCATCTTCTGCGTCTGCGGCGAGGAATTAGGTTTTATCGGGTGTCTTCTCATCATCGTGCTGCTGCTGGCCATCATTGTCCGCTGCCTCATTGTCGCGCGCGAAGCGCCGACGCGCATGGAGAGCCTTGTGTGCGTCGGCATGGCGGGGATGCTCATCTTCCAGACGATCGCAAACCTCGGCATGTGCTTATTTCTTCTGCCGGTCATCGGGCTGACGCTGCCGTTTTTCAGCTACGGCGGCTCGTCGATCGTGACGCTGTTCGCTGCGATGGGGGTTGTGTCGGGCATCAAGAAGCGGTCAAGGCCGGAGTGGCTCATCAACTAATTCAAAAAAGGGAGACGGACTTGTCCGTCTCCCTTTTTTGAGTGGGGTTGCACTCCGCTTCGTGCCTTGCCGCCCGCGGGGCGGCTGCGACACGCGCGGAGTGAGAAGTGTTTTTTGGCACGCGCACCCCCAGGGGGACTTCTCTTGCCGCTTTGCGGCAATTCACCTTTTGTCGTTGAAAAAACGATTCAAATTGATTTGCGCCGTGCGCGGCGCAAAATGGGGCTACTCCCGTTCGATTTTTTCGCCGCTGATGGTGTCTTCGGCGGTACCGTAGGAGATGACGCCGCGGCCGAATTTTTTGCGCAGGGCGTCCATCGTGGATTCGACGGCCTCCTGCTTTTCCTGCTGCGTATCGTCCGTGCCGAGCAGGTCGAGCTGGCGGTAGGATTGCGCTTCTTCAGTCAGATGCAGTGCCGTGACGGAGAGGAGCCGGATAGGGTCGGGTGCTTTCCACAAGTCCTTTGCAAGGCGGAGCGCGGTATCGTTGATCTCGCGCATCAGGTGCGTGCTGTGGTCGAGCGTCGTCTGGCGCGAAAAGACCTGAAAGCGGCTGTTTTTGATGCCGACCTGTACGCCGCCGCAGTAGAGCCCGTAGCGCCGCAGGCGCATCGCCACACTGTCAGAAAGCAGCGAGATGCCGCTTTGCACCTCATCCCAGCGCGTCAGGTCGCGGCGGAACGTCGTCGAATTGCCAACGGATTTGATCGGCTCGCGGTCCGCCGCTCCGCGGACGGGGGAGTCGTCGAGGCCGTTGGCATAGCGGTAGAGCTGCGAGCCCATTTTGCCCATCAGGGTTTCGAGCATTTCCTCGCTGCATTTTGAGAGTTCGCCGATCGTGCGCACGCCGTAGCGGCCGAGCAGCTCCTGTGCGCTGCGGCCGACGAACAAAAGATCGCCGACGGGGAGGGGAAAGACGATGTCGCGCCAGTTGTCACGTGCGATGACAGTCGTGGCATCGGGCTTTTTATAGTCGCTGCCGAGCTTGGCAAACACCTTGTTGAACGACACGCCGACCGAGATCGTCAGCCCAAATTCGCGCTTGATGCGGCCTCGCAGCGTGTCGGCGAGCGCTCTGGCGTCCCCGCCGAAGAGGTGGAGGGAATTTGTCACATCCAGCCAGCTCTCGTCGATGCCGAACGGCTCGACTAAGTCAGTGTACTCGCCGTAGACGGCATTGATTTTTTTCGAGTATTCGGCGTAGAGCCGATGGTGCGGCGGCAGCAGGACGAGGCCGGGGCACTTCTGCTTGGCCTTCCAGATGGTCTCCGCCGTTTTGACGCCGCAGCGCTTCGCCGGTTCATTTTTTGCCAGGATGATGCCGTGGCGCTCCGTTGGATCGCCGCAGACCGCGACGGGAAGTTGGCGCAGGTCGGGATGGCTCAAAAGCTCGCAGGAGGCGTAAAAGCAGTTGCAGTCGCAGTGCAGAATGATGCGGTCCATCGTGTTCACCTCGTTTCACGAACAGTGTAGCATAAAATGCGAAATAGAACAAGCGTTTGAAAATAAAAAGTACCCGCCGGAGGGTAGCTCGTAATAAGACAGGTTTATAATGTTTAGTTGGAACAGCGTGGCATGAAGTCACGCTGTTCTGCTTTCTGCTGCGTGATTGACCATTTCCGAGATAATGCTTTCGGGCAGGAAACCGATACAGGCAAGGCTGATCCGTACATCCTGCACTCTGTGTCCACTGCTTTTGTCGGGAGCACACACATACACCTTGTTTACAAGATCGTTTAGGATTGCCGGTGTCAGTTCTGTCAGTTCGGGATATTTCTTCGCCCTGCGGATGAATTGCTCGATGCTGTCCGCTTCTTCCTCCTGCTTGGCGATTTCCTGTTCCCATAACAGCATCTTTTCCGTCAGCTCCGTTTGCTCATTTTCGTAGTCAACGGATAGCTTTTGAAAACGACTGTCATTGATCTTACCCGAAATATTGTCCTCATAAATCCGCTTGAACAGTCGGTCGAGTTCTTCGATTCTGCGCTGTGCCTGTGTGAGCTGTCTGCGTTTTGCAGCCAGCTCTTTTTTGAACTCTTCTTTGCGCTTGGCACCGAGCTTTTCACGGAACAAGTCCTCGCAATCGGATATGTACCAAAGGAGGATTTGAAGAAATTTCAGTACGCCCTTTTCCAATACCATTGCTCGGATAAAGTGTGTTCCGCACACATCTTTGCCTTTCTTCCGAGAGGTAGAGCAAACGAAATGATCCTGCCGCTCCTCAAAGTTTTGCGTGGTGCAGTAGTACAGTTTTTCTCCGCAATCGGCACAGCAGGCAACACCGGAAAACAAATTGCTCTTACCCGTTTTAGCCGGTCTGCGCTTGTTGCGGCGAAGCTCCTGTACCCGTTCAAAGGTTTCCTCATCCACAATGGCTTCGTGCGTGTTGCGGAAGATTTTCCATTGCTCCGGTGGGTTCTCGATGGTCTTTTTGATCTTGTAAGACTGTCGGTGCGTTTTGAAGTTTACGGTGTGTCCGCAATACTCCATCCGTTCCAAAATTGCCGATACTGTACTGCTGTTCCATCCATAAGGATTGTCGGGTAAAGCACATCGGACGGCTTGTCCCTTTTGATCCTGATAGACCGTAGGTGTCAGCACTTGTTCCTCATTGAGTATACGGGCGATTTGTGTCGGACCATTGCCATCCATGCATAAAGCAAAGATGCGTTTGACAACTTGTGCGGCTTCATCATCGACAATCCACTGCTCAGAGTTTTCTGCGTCTTTCACATAGCCGTAGGGCGGTATGGTAGTCAAATGCTCACCGGACTCTCCTTTCAGCTTCAAGGATGCCCGTACCTTTTTGCTACCATCTTTAACATAAAATTCGTTTATGATATTCAAAAAAGGAGCAAACTCGTTGTCACTCTGGTTGGAACTGTCCACACCGCTGTTGACTGCAATGAAGCGGACATTGTTCTGCGGAAATGTAATCTCGGTGTACATTCCTACTTCCAGATAGTTACGCCCGATCCGACTCATGTCTTTGGCTATGACGACACCAATCTTGCCTTCGTCCACAAGAGCCATCATGCGCTGCCAATCTGGTCTTTGAAAGTTCGCGCCGGAGTACCCGTCATCCACAAAATACTCGATGTTCCGAAAGCCTTTTTCCTTAGCAAACTTCGTCAGAAATGCCCTTTGATTAACGATGGAATTGCTGTCACCCTGTTGGTCATCGTCACGGGAGAGGCGGCAATACAATGCTGTGATTTTGTCAGACTGCTTCATAATATTTTCCTCCATATTCGGTGGGCAGTCTGCCAATACAAGGTTGCTGTAGGTCATAAAATCACACACCCTTTTGCTCATCTGCCAGCTTCACCACTTTTTCGGGAAGTGTGTGTTTCCCATCAAAGCTGCCGGTAAAGCGGTAGGTGGTATTTCCTTCTTCAAGGCGTACCGTAATCTGCGGCAACTCCTGCCACATTGGAACAGGAGCATGGCAAGTGCCGTCTTGGTCGATGCGGATATTGCGTTTCTTTTCTTCCATTTCCACCTTCCTTTTCGCTTGAAAGACTAAGGGTTTGGGATATCCCAATGATAAAAAATCTTCGAGTGTGGCAACACCGGATGTGCTTGCTATTCTGCAAGCCATACGGAATGACATCACGCGGATTTTTGCAAGTGTACATACACTTGCTGTGCTTGCTATTCTGCTAATTTCCCCAAACCCATTGACAAATCGCTCGATTTTGCCTATAATATAGGTAAGATATTTACCTAATTATATTATAAGCAAGTAAGGTTCCTCTGTCAATAGGTTTAGGCAAAATAATAGGCAATTTATTTTTCGGGTGAGGTTTTTGAGATGAAGTTTGGAGAAAAGGTAAGGCTGCTGCGAAATGAAAAGAAGCTGTCCCAGACGGAACTGGGTAAAATGTGTGGTCTGTCCCTGCGGACGATCCGCAATTATGAGGTGGACGGACGCTATCCAAAACAGCGCGAGGTTTACACCAAACTTGCCGCCGCGCTCGGATGCGAGGTAAACTTCCTGCTCTCTGAAGATGAAGAATTTGTACTGCAAGCACAGCAGAGTTACGGCTATAAGGGTGCGAGGGATGCAGAAGAATTGGTTGCCGGTGTGTCTGCGCTCTTTGCCGGAGGTGAACTGTCCGAGAATGACAAGGATGCCGTGATGCGCGCTTTGCAGGATGCCTACTGGATGGCAAAGGAACGGAATAAGGAAAAGTATACACCGAAGAAATATCGGAAAGAAAATATCTCTGAAAACGAGTGATCGAGGATGAATATGCACTTTAATAATACAATTCCATTTGAAGACTTGTATCAGGCTTCGTTAAAGGAAGCCAGCAGGAAGAAACCTGTCTTCTTCATACATAAATATTTTGCAAGAAGGATCACTGCTAATTTTCGACTTGCGCTACTGGATTATCTATATGACGACGATAATCTTTTAACTCATTTCTACGAATCGTCAAATGGTAAAGGAAATGGAATAACGGTGTTGGACCCATTCATGGGTGGTGGAACTACCGTATTTGAAGCATTAAGATTTGGGTGCAATGTGATAGGAAATGATTTGCAACCTTTATCGTTGTTTGTTACTAAAGCCTTAATCGAGCCAATTGATGAGGGAGCAGTAAATCGCGCCGTCAAAGAACTCGAAAAAAAGGTTGGCAATAGAATTAGAGATTACTATAAAACAATTTGCCCTCATTGTGGAAAAGAAGCCGATGGGATGTATGCATTTCATGTTAAAAAAGCAACAACATCATCCAAATGTAAGGAACACCGTTTCTTCTCTACTTTTGTTATTGCTTACAAAAAAGACGAGTTTACTATCGTGTGTCCTAAATGCGGCAAATTACACAAAACAACATTCAAAGATGGATCATTTAAATGCGAATGTGGGTGGATTTTAAATTCACCTAAAGAAAGCTATATAAAAAACGGTATGTTCGTATGTCCAGATTGCCACGAACGAAAGGCACTATCTGAGTATGATGCTGAATCCGGGTATCCTCATAGTACGGATATTATTGCAATCGAATATTATTGCCCACATTGTGGAGCACACGATTATAAAGCACCAGATTCTTCCGACAAAGAGCTATATTCAAAAGCTGTTGAAGAGTTTGCCTTACTTGAAACATCGCTCCCTATTCCCAAACAAAACATTCCCTCTGGGTATAATACAAACCAAATCTTGAATCACGGTTATGCCAAATTTCGAGATTTGTTTAATCCAAGACAACTATTATGCTTGGGGTTATTGTTGCAAGAAATCAACAAAATGAGTGACAAGAAAACTCAGTTGTGGTTGCAATTAGCTTTTTCCGGAATGTTGGAAATGAATAATATGTTCTGCAGATATCAGCAAAATGCCTACAAGATCTGCAACATATTTTTTAACCATGCATATGTTCCGGTTTCAATGCCTGTAGAAAACTGTGTATGGGGGGCAAAGCTTGGAACCGGAACATTTGAAAAGACTGTTCAAAAGGTTTTAAGAGGAAAGCGATTTAATCAAAAAATATACGATTTATCAGTAAAAAAACTCTCTAATGGCAGATACGATTCTATTCAGATTGAAAACGGTGATACAGTTGAAGCAACGCCTACAATGGACATATTTTCTTTAGATGACTCTCATCCTATGTTGTGTTGCTCTGACTCCAGAAATCTTGCATTCATACCGGATGAATCAGTTGATCTTGTGTTAACTGATCCTCCTTATGGGGCAAATGTTATGTATTCAGAGTTGATTGATTTTTTCCATGTGTGGAATTATCAAAGCAGTATCGCCAAGGAGCTTGGTTTTATTACTGATCTATCTCCCAAAAGTGAAGAAATTATTGTTAATTCTGTATCAGGTAAAGACTTTACTTATTATCAGAATGGAATTACTAAGGTACTTACTGAATGTTATCAGAAAACAAAGATAGGAGGATATTTGGCCTTCTCTTTTCACGATAAGAGTTTGGATAGCTGGCTTGCGGTCTTAGAAAGCATATATTCTGCTGGCTTTACTTTGTGTAAGTGTTATCCTGTCCAATCTGAAACAAGAACAGGGGCGCATACATCGGGCAAAAATTCTATCGGTATTGATATAATGCTTGTTAGTAAAAAAGTTCCTGAGCAATCATGTCAATTGTGTATGATAACGGAAGAATATCTATCTACAGTAGTAAAGGATACAAAACGATGCATTGTCGAAATTTTAATCAAGTTCCAAAAAGTTGAGGCAGAGCTGACAGCGCCAGATATTCAAAACATTGCAATAGCGGTATTCTTTACTGAGCTTAAACACTTTTATTTGTATGATGAAACCTCAAAGGCGAGGGCTGTCGAGGCACTAAACTCGTTCTTGAACAATATTGAATCAATAGCCGGTGACTTTGAAATTACAAAAAAGAGAAATGGCTGGTGGTCTGAGTTATATCGCGAAAAATGGAATGTTATCACATAAAAGGCAAAAGGAGAGGATTTGTCCTCTCCTTTTGCCTTTTATAAATTAAAATAATTTACCGCCACGCCGCGCATCGTAAATCAACATAAGTTTGTTGTCCCGAACAGTGGGACTAATCGTAGCTGCTTGTCCAGAAGATGCGCTTTGGGAGTGCCAATCAGTATGATCCAACCAACCTATACGAATCTTTCTGATTTGGGGCATTTCGCCCTCGGAAACTTGGTCGAACTTTTCAAAATTCACGCCAATGTAATAACCGTCCTTAGACTTCGATGATGCATTTGCACTATCTTCTTGTCCATAACTCGCATTGCCATAAATATTGTTTGCGTTAGAAGATGTTTTGATTTCTGTAGAATAATAGTTGTCAGGCAAGTAAACAAGGTCTTTATCACCCTTTTTTCTATCGCGCGACCAAATACCAGGAAACTTTCGTTCCAACATAATCGGAATCAACTCATGCAAATAATTTCCCATTATTTGTGGACCCGGAAAAATATCCACACCTATCTGCAATTCTCCTGCAATTTTTGACATGAGAATTCCGTCCCATGCGTCTAATACCGCATCTACAAGATCGTCAAGTTCCAGTGGATAGTCATTTACTAACTGTTCTGTGATCCTTGACCATTGCGACTCAGGTCGTCCTTCATAAGGTGATGCCATATCTTTTTCCTCCTAAATTATAATCCTTCAAAAAGTTCACTCAATGATACGCCCAGTCCATCCGCTATTTTCTTAATATTACAGATAGCAATGTTTCTGTTACCTGCTTCAACAGAAGCAAAATATGTTCTGTCCATATCAATCTTTAAGGCGAATTTTTCTTGACTTAGACCTGTAGCTTTTCGTAACTCCCGTATCCGTTCACCAAGCATTTTTGTAATCATAGAATCTACCTCCGTATATCTATATATAATTATACGAGTAACCGGTATATATAACAACGGATTATGAGCAACATATTGCGTATACAAATGAAACGTAGACCTTACAGCAAAATATTGCTACAGAGTCTGCGTTTTAAGACATAATAAATGTCTCAATAATGGTCGATATTCGTACAAATTTTTCTTTGTGAGCGACAATTTTAAATAAGGAATAGGTTTATCTATCCCATCATATTTTCGAGGGCAATGCCACTTTAGGCATTGCCCTCTTGTCTGCCGAGAAGTGAAAAGACTACGGTTTGTCAAGGTCGGGCGAAGCCCGTTCATTTTAACCTTGATAAGCCGTGTTATTTTTGCTATTAACTCCACGCAAAACAAAAGGGTATGTACCCGTTAAGATACATACCCTTGTTGTCAGCAACCCTTGCATGGCAACTGTCATAATTCTTGTTTTGTGAAACCTGTTTTATGAACAACTACCCGATGGCAGGCACTTTTTTAAATGCTTTTCGTCAATTTTCTCTCACGCTGTACAGCGCCGCGCCGATGGCGGTAGCAAACGTCGCGTTTTCGGGAATAATAAAATTGACATGATAGAGCTGTTTGAACAGCTCGAACGTCTCCCTTGCCGGCGGCAGCATCGTCAGCGCGCCTGTGAGGACGACCGTGTCCGTGCCGCAGCACTTGCACGCGAGCACCGACATTGTGCCGATGGACTGGAGCACCAGGTTGACGATGCCAAGCATCTTGTCCGACGGCGTCGCGTCGTCGGCGACCTTGGCAAAATTCGCCGCCGTGGCCTCGGGCGGCAGATCGCCCACCTGCTCGCGCGAG
>UMBI01026007.1_pt1 | contig 10201 bp, 4 predicted proteins | sample 1963911 | NCBI WGS metagenome assembly UMBI01 (sample SAMEA4835936, study PRJEB28245) | human gut metagenome | biome: gut microbiome; material: fecal sample | place: Denmark | collected 2008
GGAGCGCCGGTGGTTTCAGGAGCGGCAGGGGTAGCATCGCCGTGGTGGAGGCCGGTGTGTTCAGCGGGGGCGAAAGTACCGTGATCGCCGGGGAGATACTTGACCGTGTACTCGTTCTGGGTCCACTGAGCGGTGTAGGTTGCGTTGCCAGTCACCGTCTCGGCAACCTCGGAGTCCCAACCAGCGAAGGTGTAGCCGGGAGCGCCGGTGGTTTCAGGAGCGGCAGGGGTAGCATCGCCGTAGTGGAGGCCGGTGTGTTCAGCGGCGGTAAAAGTACCGTGATCGCCGGGGAGATACTTGACGGTGTACTCCTGCAATGTCACTTTACCGGCGGGGATGGGGAAGTCGATGACAACATCTTCGCCGACCGTCAGGGTCGTGGGACCGTTGAGGGGGTAGTAGTCACCGTCTTGGATTCCCGGAATCTGCGTGGGGTCGATTTTGACGGTGTAGGTCTTGGTGTAGGTGTAAGTGGTGGTGGTGTTGCCTTCGGTGCCGCCGGTGTTTTCGTCTTTTTCGAAATCCTTAAGATCCCAATCGGCGGTTCCGCTGTGGATTGCCGAAGAGGTCACGCCGACAGGCAGCGAGTCGTGGACCGTGCCGCTGGAAAGACCGGAGGTGATATTTGTGGAAATCGCCGCGAAAGCGTTCTTCAACTCGGTGAGGTCACCGGCAGGGTAGGTCTTGCCGGGGGCAATATAGTTGTTCAAATAGTCGAAGAGACTGATATTTTTATTTGTGTCAGGATTCTTCACTTCTTCGTTGGCAGCACCAAAGCAGATGGAGTAGAGCGTAGTTCCGCCATTGCAGATAGATGTAGCTGTATTCGCAGTTGCCTTGAAAACCTCCGGGCTACACTCTTCGCCGTTACCTTCAACGCTGGGGTTGCCAAGCAAATTAGTCGTCATATAGTACGTCGGCTTACCGTCGGTCAGAGCAATAATGTTCTTGGAGCCAATTCCCTGAACATCAGTTTCTGTAAATAACTGGTTTGCTTTTTGCAGACCGCCATCCAGATTGGTGCCGCCGCCGGCACTCAGGTTGTTGATGGCATCCTTAATAGCGTTATAACCATCGAGGGTGGAAACGTCCTGCCATTCCGCTTTTTCAGCTGCCTTTTTACTGAAAGCGACCAGCGCAACATAGCGGCCGGTGCCGCCGGCTCTATAGCTATCAAGGAAATTGTTGGCCGCAACCTTGGCGGTAGCCAAACGGTTGTTGCCACTAGCGCCGCAACCGCTATCAAAGTAACCCGGAGAGGAGTGCGTGTGCTCCGTCAGGCCGCAACCGGGGGTGGCTTTGTAATACGTCTTATCGGATTCATTGTAGATACATATACCGCTGCCAATAATATGATGATAGACTTTTTCTGTGCTCAAATGGGTTCCATCGCACGCTACTCCTGTGGAAATGTAGCAGTTATCAGTGTGCTCATGCTCAGGCAACAGGCAGTACGACATCGAGCCGGAAGTATCGATGACGAGCACCGTTGCAGCCTTCGCGTAGCTGGTCTCGGTCGTGGTGGTCGTGTGCATCTTCACTTCCAGCGTGACATCGTACTGGTTCGGGATAATATTGTCTTCTGCATCTGTTGCGGGTACAGCGATCTTGCTGACGGAATCAACGCCCATAGGCAGGTTCTGAATCGGTGCGCCTTCAGTCCAGTTACCGTTTTCGTTATAGTGACCAATCTTCACGTCACTTGACGCTGTCTCATCCGCCAGCACGTTCAGCGGCAATAGCGACAGGGTCATCACGAGGACCAGGACCCAGGTGAGAAGCCGCTTGCCAACTTTCTTCTCAGACATAAAAAAATCCTCCTTCTTCTGCCTGTACGGCGCGAAGAAGGGGGGAGGTAATCTGCATTTGGCAACCGGCTGCCGTGCGGCGCGAGCGCCGTTTAGGTCCGTGGCTTTGCGACACAGGCTTTCGCCTGCTGTGCCTTTTTCTGTACAGTTGCTCTTCTGCGAGCCGCACAGATATTTGTGTTTGCCAATATTTTATGTTCACAGTATACCAGATTTGCCCAAAAATGCAAGGAGATCTTCAAAAAATATATAAGATATTAACAGAACTAATAATGCGCAGAAAAAAACGGCGGCAGGAAATACCTGCCGCCGTCTTTCGACGAATTGTGATATTTTACGCCACCGCGGACACGGCGAGCGTGTCGCTCTGCTGGGAGTAGGTCAGGGGGGAGACGCAGCCGGCGAAGGTGGTCTCGTTGATGACGCGCTTGGTGACGGCGTAGGTCATGTCGATCTGATACCAGTTGCCGCTGACGTTGACCTTGTTCCAGGCGTGGTAGCTGCTGCCGGCGTAGCCCTTGGTGAGGGTGCAGGGGATGTTCTGGCTGCGGCACATGGCGGCGAAGAGGGAGGCGAGGTCGTAGCAGATGCCCTTGTTGCTGTTCAGGGTGGCAGCGGTGTCGGGGATGTACTTGCTGACCTTGCCGGAGGTGATGTCGTTAGCGAGCTTGGTGTCGTAGGTGTAGTGACCGGCGATGTAGTTGTAGATCGCGGTGACCTTGTCCATGTCGGTCTTGGCGTCCTTGCAGAGCTCAGCGGCCTTCTTGCACACATCGTCACCGGAGGTGAACTGCACGTCGGTCGTGGCGATGAGGTAAGGGGCGTAGGCGTTTTCAATCTTGGCGTTGACGCGCTTGCTGGTCACGACGCGGTAGGTCGTGCCGGAGATGTTCTCGCAGAGGGTGATGGTGTAGGTGCCGTCGCCCTGCTCGAGGGAGAAGACAGCGTCCTTGCCGCTCGGGCAGTTTTTGTAAGACGTCTTTTCGTTGCCGTACTGGATGCCGACCTTCAATTTGGCATTGGAGGTGTAGTTGACGGTGACGAAACCATACTTGGCATTCGTGGTGTCAATGGTGGTGCCATTGGCAGCGCTGGCGTTCACAACCGTGAACATGGACATGACAATAAGCACTGCGAGCATAGCGCAGGCATGACGAAACAGCCGTTTCATACGGCAATCTCCTTTCGGTAACTGGCTGCCAGCCCTGTTCCCAGGGGTAAGGCCCTATAGCTTTGCGTCGCCGGTTTTCACCGGGTTTGCTATTATCGTTTGAGATGCGGTCGAAGCGGCTGCACCTACTCTTTTTTACGGCTCACACTATATACGCGTTCTTAACGTTTGTCAACAGATCATTTGCGCTTTTTCGGCAAAAAAGCAGACAAAAAGGAGCGCGGAAACCGCGCTCCTTTTGATGTTTTTGCAATTTTTGGGCAAAATCACACGCTGAGCCAGTCGTCGAGGATAAGACCCTCATTGTGCTTGGTGAGAAAGCCCACGCTCCACTCGCCGCCGAAGGCGATGAGCTTGCGGCCCTTGAAGTCCTCGAGCACGCGGGAGCCCGAGCAGAGCATCAGGTCCTTCACGTCGCACGGGCACTCGCGGATCAGGCGCAGGTGCTCGTAGGGGAGGCCGCTCATGCGCAGGTCGACGCCGTACTCGTTTTTCATGCGGTATTCGAACACGTCGAACTGCAGCGTGCCGACCACGCCGACGACCACGTCCTCAAAGCCGCTGTCGGGGATTTTGAAGATCTGGATGGCGCCCTCCTGCGCGATCTGCTCCACGCCCTTGACGAACTGCTTGCGCTTCATCGTGTCCTTGGGTGAGACGAGCATGAAGTGCTCGGGCTCGAACGTCGGGATGCCGGAGAAGCGGAACTTCTTGCCGGGCGTCGTGATCGTGTCGCCGATCGAGAAGATACCGGGATCGAACACGCCGATGATGTCGCCCGCGTAGGCCTCGTCGACGATCTCGCGCTCGGCGGCCATCATCGTCTGCGGCTGGGAAAGGCGCATTTTGCGGCCGGACTGGACGTGGAAATACTCGGTGTCACGCTCAAACTTGCCCGAGCAGATGCGCATGAAGGCAAGGCGGTCACGGTGGGCCTTGTTCATATTGGCCTGGATCTTGAAGACGAAGGCCGAGAATTCGGGGGAGTAGACGTCCACCTCGCCCGCGTCGCTCACGCGCGGAAGCGGCGGCGTGGTCATCTCTAAAAACGCGTTCAAAAACGGTTCGACGCCGAAGTTCGTCAGCGCGCTGCCGAAGAACACGGGGGAGAGCTTACCGTGGCGCACGGCGTCGAGGTCAAAATCGCGGCCCGCGCCGAGCAGCTCGACCTCTTCGGCGAGCGTGTCGCGACGGGACTGACCGATCAGGTCGACGAGCGCGGGATCGTCGAGCTCGATTTCCGTGATGCCCGCCTTTTTGGCGTGGCCCGCGTCGGTGAAGTGCAGGATGCAGCGCTTATCGCGGTCGTACACACCGGCAAACTCCTTGCCGCAGCCGATCGGCCAGTTGACGGGATAGGTGTCGATGCCCAGCTCGCGCTCGACCTCCTCGCAGAGCTCGAGCGGGTCGCGCGTTTCGCGGTCCATTTTATTGATAAAGGTAAAGATGGGGATATTGCGCAGAGCACAGACCTTGAAGAGCTTGCGCGTCTGCGGCTCGACGCCCTTTGCGCCGTCGATGACCATGACGGCGCTGTCCGCGGCCATCAGCGTGCGGTAGGTGTCCTCGGAGAAGTCCTGATGTCCCGGCGTGTCGAGAATGTTGATGCAGTAGCCGCCGTGCTGGAACTGCATGACCGACGACGTGACCGAAATGCCGCGCTGCTTTTCAATTTCCATCCAGTCGGATTTTGCCGCGCGCTCGCGCTTGCCCTTGACTTCACCCGCCTGCGCGATGGCTCCGCCGTAGAGCAGGAACTTTTCCGTCAGCGTGGTTTTACCGGCGTCCGGGTGCGAGATGATCGCAAACGTCCTGCGGCGGGAGATCTCTTCCTGTAAAGTGGCCATGGCTGCCTCCTGAAAAATACGATTTACCGGGCAAGTGTATCACAGCCCCCTGCATTTTGCAACAGAATCCTAAAATCTATGCTTGACAAAGCGAAAAATGTCTGGTATAGTACATCTTGTTCCGCGGGCGTAGCTCATCTGGTAGAGCGCCACCTTGCCAAGGTGGAGGTAGCGAGTTCGAGCCTCGTCGCCCGCTCCAAAAAAGAGGTCACAACGTAAGTTGTGACCTCTTTTTTGGATTCCGGCAGGAAATTAAAATGCTCGGGCGAAGTGAATTCGCCCTCCGCCAAGGTTTTGCTGCGCAAAACGCTTGTACGGCGCAAAAGCGCCGATTTTTTGGCTCCAGCGGGCAGAGGGTCGAACAGGGCGCGAGCGAAGCGAGAAAACGCCCCGGTGGGGCGTTTGTCGCCCGCTGTGCGTGTCGCGGCACGGCAGTGCCGCGAGCGAGCCTCGTCGCCCGCTCCAAAAAAGAGGTCACAACGTATGTTGTGACCTCTTTTTTTGATTCCGGCAGGAAATTGAAATGCTCGGGCGAAGTGAATTCGCCCTCCGCCAAGGTTTTGCTGCGCAAAACGCTTGTACGGCGCAAAAGCGTTGTTTTTTGCTTCGGTAGGCCAAATAGATACGGGACATCCGAACTGGGTGTCCTGTTTTTTATAAGAACGTTCCCTGTCAATGATTGAAAACAGGTTTTTAATTTGCTATGATACCTTCACACTTTCCATAGGGGGATAATTTGTGAAAAAAAGATTTGCTATATGCAGCACAATAGTTTTGCTGCTGCTTTTGTCAGCCTGCGGCGCACCGCAGGCGTTGGACTTTTCCTACGCTCCGGAAGGAGAAGAACTTTCTTCTTTGATGGTGGAGACTTCACAAACTCACCGCGCAGAACTGGAGCACGTTCCCTCTGCGGCTGATTTTGCCGATGCGATTTCGGATGACCCCGCCTCGGCAGGGCTGCTGAGCGAGAGCGAGGTGGAGAGCCTTTTACGAGGTCATGCCGCGATGGAGACGGTGTCGAAGGAACAGGCGCAGTCTGATGTTTCCCTGCTGTTCCGCACGCTGCAAAGCGCTTACGGCGCTTACGAATACTTTGGGCAGGAAAAGTTTGACGCAGCGGAGGACGCTGTGACACAATGGCTTTCCTCACAGGATGATGAGATCAAAGTTTCTGCGCTGGGAGAAAAACTGCAGGAATCTCTCGCATTCATGCTTGCGCACGACGCGCATGCCGTGATTTATGAACCGGCGGCGGAAGAGATCGAAGCGCAGGTGCGATATGAATACTTCTTTGCCGACGGCTTCTATTTTTCAAAGGATGTCAACGGCAGCTATTATATGGTGAATGACGGGGAGAGGTGGACATTGAGTAGCTTCTCCGATGAACATGTCAGCGTGCAGCCGACGCTTCTGCAAGACGGACGCATTGTTTATCAGCCGACGCTTTTTGCGCTGCGGAAGGACGCCGTGCAGAGCAGTGTCACACTGAAAAATTCTTCTGGAAAAGCGAAAATCTATCGCCTTGACTGGACGGAGAGTCAGCCGCTTGATGTTGACCTCGGCACGCTGGATTACCGCCTGATACAGGAAGACGGTCTTACCTATGTTTCCCTCCGCAGCTTTGTTTCCGGCACATATGATAATATGCTTGCACGCTATGCTCGGGAAGGGGCAAAAGCACGCGGGAGCAAAGCGGTAATCTATGACCTGCGCGGCAATGTTGGCGGCTCGGACAGTTGGCCGAGAAAGTGGATACAGAGTTTCCTCGGAACGCAGAACAGTATTGAGACCTCCATGCTGTATGCGCAGAAAAACAGCGCCCTTTTTGCTGCGGAAAACAGCGAGAGTCTGCTGCCGGAAGATGAGGGAACTTGCTTTGCCCGTGAAGTCCACGGGACCTGGTATGAAAATGATATTCCAATCATCGTGTTGGTTGACGATCATTGCGGCTCGTCCGGCGAGGGCGCGGTACAGCTTTTGAAAACGCTTGACAATGTGCTCATTGTCGGCAGCAACACGGCGGGATACCAGCTCTGCGGAAATATCAGCACCTTTACATTGCCATATACCGGCATCGGTGTGCGCTTTGGGTCAACGCTTTTCCTCTATGGGGACGGAGAAAATGTCGATCACAGGGGCTATGCTCCGGATGTCTGGTGTGATCCGCAGGATGCGCTTGCTTCAGTGCTGGCACTGCTGAAAGAACAGGGGGTCGTCAGTGCAGATGCTTGCGAAACCGTGAGAGAAAAAATAGTGAAATGATGAATTTTTCGCTCATACGGGCAGAGCGGCAGCGGGTAATAGAAGCAACTCAAATCGTATAGCACCCACACTTGGCAGGCATTCGATTCCGCAGGCTGCGCAGATCTTCAAACTGCAAACTGCCAATGTCGGGGGTCGAGGGGAACTCCCCTCGCGTTCGCTTGGGGGGTACAAGGGGGCATTCTCTCACGCGAGAGAATGCCCCCTCTTTTTCTGCGTCCCTGCGCGGCCACAGGGGGAGAACCTCAGCGTCCCCCTTGCGCAGCAAGCCACTTTCATGCTATGATATTTTCACAGAAAAAGAGAAAGTGAGGAGATCATCATGACTCTCGATGAAGCGATCAAGTCCCTGATGGCTTTGCAGGCCAAGCTCGCGGCCTACGGCCACGCCATGGGCCTGCTCTTTTACGACGGCGCGACCACCGCACCCAAGGGCACGGCGGCGAACCGCGGCCAGACCATGAGTATTTTGAGCGAGGAGCACTACAAGCTTACGACCGGTGAAGAGACCGTCGCGCTGCTCGAATTCCTCGACGCGCGCAAATCTGAGCTCGACGAAAAGCAGCAGCGCATGGTGTTTTTGCTCATCAAGGACATCCGCAATATGCAGAAGATCCCGATGGACGAGTACGTCGCCTACCAGCAGCTGCTTGTCGAGGCCGACGACGTCTGGCACCGCGCGAAGGAGACGAGCGACTTTGCTCTCTTCGAGCCCGTGCTTGAGAAAATTTTCGAGACCAACATCCGCTTCGCGCACTACTGCGCACCGGAAAAGGACCCCTATGACTACTGGCTCAGCGAGTATGAGGATGGGCTGACGATGGCGCAGTGCGACGAATTCTTTGCGACGCTGCGCGAGCACATTGTGCCGCTCCTGAAAAAAATCAAGGAAAAGCCGCAGGTCGACGACGCGATGCTGCATGGCCATTTTCCCGAGGAGAAGCAGGCGCAGCTTTCCGACTACCTGATGCGCACGATGGGCCTCGATTTGGACCATGTCGGCCTGTCCACGACCGAGCATCCGTTTACGACGTCGCTCGGCTCGCACTTTGACGAGCGTATCACGACGCACTATTTGGAGGAGAATTTTGCCTCCTCGATGTTCTCCGTTATCCACGAGGGCGGCCACGCGCTCTATGACACCGGCAGCGCGGATGATCTCGCCTATACGGTGCTCGACGGCGGTGTCTCCATGGGCATCCACGAGAGCCAGAGCCGTTTCTATGAAAATCTGCTCGGCCGCTCGCGCGCCTTCACGGGCTTCGTGTTCCCGAAGCTCTGCGAGTTGTTCCCCGAGCTGAGCGGCCACACGGCGGAGGAATTCTACCGCGCCATCAATAAGGCGGAGCCGTCCCTCATCCGCACCGAGGCCGACGAGGTCACCTACAGCCTGCACGTCATGGTGCGCTACGAGCTCGAAAAGCGCGTGATGCACGGCGAGCTCAAGGTACACGACCTGCCGGGCGAGTGGAACCGCCTTTACAAGGAATACCTCGGCGTCGACGTGCCGGACGACAAACACGGCGTGCTACAGGACAGCCATTGGTCGGGCGGCAGCATCGGCTACTTCCCGTCCTATGCGCTCGGCAGCGCCTACGGCGCGCAGCTGCTCCGTAAGATGAAAGAGACGGTCGATGTGGACGAGTGCCTCAAGACCGGCAATTTTGCGCCCATCAATGCGTGGAACCGCGAGCACATCTGGCAGTACGGCTGCCTCAAAAAGCCCGGCGCGCTCTTGGAGCAGGCGCTTGGCGAAAAGTTCGACCCGACGGTCTACACGCAGTACCTTGAGGAAAAGTACGGCGAAATTTACGGTTTGTAAGAGCGGAATAGCATCAAAAAGGCGGTATCCGACCGGATATCGCCTTTTTGTGCGTGAAACGTGGAAAGTCCATTGCATTGTAACCGCATTTCCGATACAATGGGCGGAGAGAGAAGCGGGTAACGAGCGGAGGAGAGACCGCACGCCCGCAATGAGAGATGGGAGAGCAAAAATGAATACTGCGCTGTATGAGACCTACGTTCAGATTTTGCATGAGGAGCTTGTACCCGCGATGGGCTGCACTGAGCCCATCGCCGTCGCCTACGCGGGTGCGCTTGCGCGCCAAACGCTCGGGACACTTCCCGAGCGCATCGAGCTGACCGTGAGCGGCAATATCATCAAAAACGTCAAGAGCGTCATCGTGCCGCACACCGGCGGGCGAAAGGGCCTTCCCGTCGCGGTCGCGGCGGGTGTACGCGTCGGCGACGCCGACGCGCAGTTAGAGGTGCTGGCGAATGTGACGGAGGACCAGCTGCCGCTGCTGGACGAGTACCTTTCCGCGGCGGAGATCACTGTGAGCAAATCGCCGCTGCGCTGCCCATTCGACATTCAGGTGCGTGTTTTCGCAGGCGGGGATACGGCCTTCGTCCAGATCGTCGGCAGCCACACAAACGTCGTGCGCATCGAGAAAAACGGCGAAGTGCTGCTCAACAAGCCCTTTTCCGAGGAGGCGGCCCAGCCGCCCGAGAGCCGCAGGAGCCTGACGGTCGAGGACATTATCGCCTTTGCCGACGATGTCGATTTAGACGACGTCCGCGCGCCCATCGCGCGCCAGATCGAATATAACACGGCCATCGCTGAGGCAGGATTGACAGGGCAGTACGGCGCGGCCATCGGAAAAATCTTGCTCGATTCCTATGGCGACAGCGTGCAGAACCGCGCCAAGGCCTGGGCTGCCGCGGGCTCGGACGCGCGCATGAACGGCTGCGAAAAGCCTGTTGTCATCAACTCTGGCAGCGGCAATCAGGGTATGACGGCCTCGCTGCCCGTCATTGTCTACGCGCGCGAGCTGAAAGCGAGCGAGGAGCAGCTTTACCGCGCGCTCGTCGTGTCAAATCTTGTCACCATCCATCTGAAAACGGGCATCGGCAGCCTTTCCGCCTACTGCGGCGCGACCAGCGCGGGCGCAGGGGCCGGGGCCGGCATCTGCTATCTGTACGGCGGGCGCTATGATGAGATCGCCCACACGATCGTCAACGCGCTCGCCATCAACTCCGGCATGCTCTGTGACGGGGCGAAGGCGAGCTGCGCGGCGAAGATCGCCTCGGCGGTCGAGGCGGGGCTTCTCGGC
>UMBI01049293.1_pt1 | contig 10011 bp, 9 predicted proteins | sample 1963911 | NCBI WGS metagenome assembly UMBI01 (sample SAMEA4835936, study PRJEB28245) | human gut metagenome | biome: gut microbiome; material: fecal sample | place: Denmark | collected 2008
CCTGGCGATTATCGTAGAAGCAGCAGCGATCAATCACAGACAGAAGAAGATGGGATATAATGCAGCCGAAGAACTTTATAAACGTGTTACAGGTCAGATGGAGGATTAAATGATATGAAATATTTATATGGAATTGATATTGGTGGAACAACAGTAAAAATGGGTCTGTTTGGAGAAGATGGAACATTAAAAGAGAAATGGGAGATCAAGACAAGAACTGAGGAAAATGGAAAGAACATCCTGCCAGATATTGCACAGGCAGTGAATGATCACAGCAAAGCAAATGGTTTTGATAAGGAAGATGTGATCGGACTCGGAGTTGGAGTTCCAGGAGCTGTTCTTGAGTTTTCAAAAGTTAATGAATGTGTGAACCTTGGATGGGGAAGCGTGGATGTGGCAGGAGAATTGTCAAAGCTTACAGGATGTAAGGTAAAGGCAACGAATGATGCCAATGCAGCAGCCTTAGGAGAGATCTGGATGGGAGCAGCAGCAGATTATAACAGTGCGGTGATGATCACTCTTGGAACAGGAGTCGGAGGCGGTATCATCGTTGATGGAAAGATCATTGATGGAAGCCGTGGATATGGTGGAGAGATCGGTCATATGACTGTGGATCCTTTTGATGATCGTGTATGTAATTGTGGAAAGACAGGATGTCTGGAACTTTATGCATCTGCAACGGGAATTGTATATGAGACAAAGAAAGCATTAAAGGATTATAAAGAAGCGACTATACTAAGAGACCTTGATGAAGTAACTGCAAAAGACATTTTTGATGCTGCTAAAGAAGGAGATACATTTGCCAAAGAACGGGTAGATGATCTTGGACAGAAATTAGCACTTGCAGCAGGGAATATCGCATTGATGGTCGACCCAGAAGTGTTTGTTATCGGTGGAGGCGTATCAAGAGCTGGACAGATCCTTTTAGATGCGGTCAATGCACATTTTAAGAAGTATACATTTGGAAAAGCACAGGAGACAGGATTTGTACTTGCGACTCTTGGAAATGATGCTGGAATTTATGGTGCAGCTAGTCTGATGCTTTCATAAGATGAAGAGATTTGGAATCCTGTGATATACAGGATTCCATCTTGCATTAATATTAAGAATGGAGAAATTATGGATACAAAGATTGATCAGTTAAAACAGATCATACCAGAAAAATATATTTTAAGACAGGAACCGATGAAAAATCATACAACATTCCGTATTGGGGGACCCGCTGATATTTTTGTGGCACCAGAGAATATGGAAGAGATCAAAGCGGTCAGTCGTTTTGCAAAAGAAGAGGGAATTCCATTATTTGTTTTAGGAAATGGGAGTAATCTTTTGGTCGCAGATGATGGAATGGACGGAATTGTTCTTCAGATTTACAAAAACTACAGTGGAATCGAAGTCCGTGGTAATGAACTTATCGTCAAAGCAGGAACTTTATTAAGTTCTACATCCAGAGCAGCACTCAATGAAGAATTAACTGGATTTGAGTTTGCAGGTGGAATTCCTGGAACATTTGGCGGAGCTGTCGTTATGAATGCTGGTGCATACGGTGGTGAGATGGTGCAGGTACTAAAAGAAGTGACAGTTCTTACAAAAGAAGGAGAGATCAAAACTCTGAAAGCAGAAGAATTAGAGCTTGGTTACCGTACAAGTAACGTTTTAAAGAATGAATACGTTGTCTTAGAAGGTGTGATCGCACTTAAGAAAGGAAATAAAGAAGAAATCAAAGCAAAAATGGATGAGTACGCATTGGCGAGAAAAACAAAACAGCCATTAGAATATCCAAGTGCCGGAAGTACATTTAAACGTCCAGAAGGATATTTTGCCGGAAAATTGATTCAGGATGCAGGATTAAAGGGATATCAGGTGGGAGATGCACAGGTATCTGAAAAACACAGTGGTTTTGTGATCAACCGTGGAAATGCTACAGCATCCGATGTTATGCAGTTGATCAGTGACGTGAAAGATAAAGTAAAAGAACAGTTTGGAGTTACGATGGAGCCAGAAGTCAAACGTGTTGGAAGGTTCTAAAAAGGAGCAGTACAGATGAGATTTGTAATTGTAACAGGAATGTCAGGAGCAGGAAAAAGCAGTGCATTAAAGACATTAGAAGATGCTGGATATTTTTGTGTTGATAATCTTCCAGTGGCTTTACTTGATAAATTTGCAGACATGTTGTTAGATGAAACTGCCAAGATTGAAAATGTTGCTCTTGGGATTGATATCCGTAATGGAAGAGGAATTGGCGAGTTAGCACACAAATTAAAAGAAATCGAGGCAGCGGGGATCAAGTATGAGATTCTCTATCTGAATGCAAGTAATCGTATTTTATTAAAACGCTATAAAGAGACAAGAAGAAATCATCCTCTGTCAAGAGATGGAAGAGTTGAGGATGGAATTGCAAAAGAGCGGGAGATCATGAAATTTCTGCAAGATCAGGCAACGTATGTGATCGATACTAGCCAGCTTCTGACAAGGGAGTTAAAAGAAGAGATCGATCGTATTTTTGTAGACGGAGAAGAAGGGGAACGATTCCAGATTGCAGTTGTTTCTTTTGGATTTAAACATGGGATTCCTGCGGATGTAGATCTGGTATTTGATGTCAGATTTCTTCCAAATCCATACTATGATCTGAATTTGCGACCATTAACTGGAAATGACAAACCAATTCAGGATTTTGTGATGAAGCATGAAGAATCTGTGGAATTTCTTGATAAGTTAGATGATATGATGAGATTCTTGATCCCAAATTATATTAAAGAAGGCAAGTATAATCTTGTGATCGGAATCGGATGTACTGGAGGAAAGCATCGATCTGTTACGATCACGAATAAATTGGCAGAGAGATTAAAACAACTGCCATATTCTGTCAAAGTAGAGCATAGAGATATTATGAGGTAGGCAATGTCATTTTCAAGTAATATTAAAGAGGAATTATCAAGAAATGAAACCGGTGCCAGACACTGTAAGATTGCGGAGATCGCAGGATTCTTACGTTTTGGAGGGAATATCAGTCTAGAGCCAGAACATTATGAGATTCAGATCCAGACGGAGACGGTATCTGCTGCGAAACGTTTTTATAAACTTATCAAAGATGTGTTTGATATTCATGCGAAGATTGATGTTGGACGAAACGAATTTTTAAAAAGAAGTCGAAATTATACGATAAGTGTTGACAAGCATAAGGATTGTGTTTTAATATTGAAAGCAGTGAAACTTTTAGATTACAAAGAATTTGGACTTGTTTTACAGAACACATGTTGTAAGCGGGCATATATTCGAGGGGCTTTTCAGGCAGCTGGTTCCATGAGTGATCCAGAGAAGAATTATCATTTTGAAGTTGTATCTACTAATGTACAGACAGCAGAACAATTAAAAGAGGTCTTGAATTTTTTTGATTTAGATGCTAAAATTGTCTTGCGTAAAAAGTACTACGTGGTATACATGAAAGAAGGATCAAAGATTGTAGATGTGTTGAATATTATGGAAGCACACGTCGCATTGATGGAGCTGGAGAATGTAAGAATCCTGAAAGATATGCGTAATAAAGTAAACCGTCGTGTCAATTGCGAGACAGCGAATATTAATAAGACGGTTTCAGCCGCAGTCAAGCAGGTGGAAGACATTGAATATATTGATAAGCACAAAGGCCTCCGTTTTTTAGATCAAGGGTTGCAGGATATTGCAAGATTACGTCTGGAACACCCGGAAGCTACACTGAAAGAACTTGGAGATATGCTAGAACCGCCAGTAGGCAAGTCTGGTGTGAACCACCGGTTAAAGAAGATCGGCCGAATTGCGGAAGAGATAAGATTGGGAGGACAGGAATGATTTCAAAGAACGTCAAAGTGGAAGTAGCCTTAAGAGAAGAAGACAGACCAATAGCTTTTCTTGTACAGATGGCGAGCCAGTTTGAGAGCAAGATTTTATTCGAGACAGGGAATAAGCAAGTCAATGTAAAGAGTATGATGGGAATGATGAGTCTTGGATTAGACTTAGATCGTTTAGAGGATTTAACAGTCGTAGCTGACGGAGTCGATGAAGAAGAAGCAATCAGCAAGATTGAATATTATCTTACAAAAGGAGCATAGATACACATATCTGTGCTTTCATATATGCCGAAATAGCTCAGTTGGTAGAGCACTTCACTCGTAATGAAGGGGTCGCCGGTTCAAGTCCGGTTTTCGGCTTACATAACAAAGGATCAGGCAAATGCCTGATCCTTTGTTTGGTTTGTATTAACCACCAAAATAAGAAAAATGCATATAATCTCTGCGGGATCCCCACAATCCACGATGAAAACCATATTTCTCGAGGATTTTAACCAATTTACAGTTCAAAGGAATTGAATAACGGTTCTTCTTAGGTTTCCAGAAGGAACCAGCCAATACCTTTTTACCCTGGATCATATAGTTTTCATTGGAGTTAATATCAAAAGCTAATCCCTCACAATGTTCAGAACTGGAATTCTTACCACGCCAGCTGTAGCACCCGATCTCATGGATAGGGAAACGTTCTTTGCTCTTGTAGATTTCCTTAAACATTTCTTTGATAGAAGGTGCAAGCCCTTTGTTGACAGTGATACGGAATTTTCTTGTATATTTTTTCTTACCTTTCTTATCCCATACTTTTACTGTGATCGTTTTCATATGTTTCTTTGCCTGCTTAGCACTCTTATAGTCAGCATAATAAGACTTCCCAAAAGCACGGCGGCAGCGACTTTCATAAGATTCGTCTGTATAAGAATAGTAATCACAGTATTTTAGATAAGGTGTCATTGGACCATACAGTTTACCGCCATTAAAGTTCTTATATGCCTGAATTTTGTAGTAATAAGCAGTACCGTTTGTTAATTTCGTATGAGTATAAGATAAGTTGTTTCGACTTGTGAAAGTCTTTAATTTTGTGTAATTTCCATCTTCCTTTTTGGAATAATATACGATATACCCATCAGCCTCATCATTTTTTGCCCATGTGATCGTATTGATCTTTTTTTTCTTGGAAGAAGCACTTTTTACTTTCGTACCATTGATCGTAACCTGACAAGAAATATAATTAGAAAAATCCCCATAAAATGTTTCATCAATATATGTAGTGTATGGACGGATCTTGTAATAATATATTTTACCTAGTTCAAGATTTTTTTGCGTATATGTTTGGAAAGATTCGTCATCATCATCGTACCACCAAGAACTTCTACTTTCATTAGATACAGTTTGGACTAACTCATAATTTCCATCAGGAGAAACACTTCGATAAATTTGATAACCATCACAATCATCGGATGCTTTCCATTTAACAGTAATACTATGCGAATTTCCAGTGCTGGCTTCCAAAGAAGAAGGAGCTGGCAATGGATTAATAATACATTTGCCTGCATAAGTGGTTACAGTTTTATATCCCTCATTATCTTCATAAGAAGCTTCTAATTTGTAATAATAAGGAACACCTTTTGCAACATAGGTGTTTGTATAGGAATTGCCAGATACGGTATTTTCATAGCGATAAGAACCGTTTGGGGAAGTCGCTGAATAAATATCTACTTTAGAATAAGAAACTCCATCAGGTGCCTTCCATTGTATGGTTATATCATTACCATTTAATCTATAATAAGTAATAATTGGTGCAGCATTTTGATTTTCATTGGCAGAAACCTTCTTACCAAAGACAAAAAAACAGCTAAACATTAAAATAAATACCAAAAATCTGCATAGATTCCTAAAAATTTGTTTTTTCAATTTATATTCCCCTTTCTTCATATATATTCTATACGGTCTCATTATAACATAAAAAAACCACAGTAATGCAAAAATCAATGAAAAATGTATACTGTGGTTTTTAATATTCTATTTTAGCTTACAAGTGTCGATACAGTAAATAGTATCTACTGATCCAAGAAACTAAATCTCAAATAAATCACTATAAGCTTTCAGTGCTCCATCAGTTTCATGTGCAAGTACACGTTTTGCAAGTACTTTACCAAGCTGAACACCTTCCTGGTCAAAGCTGTTTACATTCCAGATGAATCCCTGGAACATGATCTTGTTCTCGAAATGAGCTAACAGAGATCCAAGTGATTCAGGTGTTAACTGATCTCCGATGATGATACTTGATGGACGTCCACCTTCGAATTTCTTATTGTTGTTTTCATCATCTTTACCACATGCGAAAGCAACGATCTGAGCTGCAACGTTAGCACATAACTTCTTCTGGCTTGTGCTTCCTTCGATCACAACATCTGTAGCAAGCTGGCTGTCTTTGAATCCAACGAACTGTAAAGGAACGATGTCAGTTCCCTGATGTAATAACTGATAGAAAGAATGCTGTCCATTTGTACCAGGTTCTCCAAAGATGATAGGTCCTGTTACATAATCTACAGGTTCACCAAAACGGTTTACAGATTTACCATTGGATTCCATGTCACACTGCTGTAAATGTGCTGGGAAACGGCTTAATGCCTGAGAATATGGTAAAACAGCTGTTTCAGGATATCCCTGTACATTTCTTTCATAAACACCGATCAGGGCATCTAATAAGTCAGGGTTTGCTTTGATGTCTTTGTTAGTAGCAAGCTTGTCTTCTTCAGCCATACCATCAAGGATTCTTGCAAAGACATCTGGTCCAAATGCAAGTGAAAGGATCACTCCACCTACAGAAGATACAGAAGAATAACGTCCACCGATAAAGTCATCCATGAAGAATGCAGCAAGATAATCATCACTCTTAGCTAAAGGAGAAGTCTCACTTGTTGCAGTTAACATATGTTTAGAAGGATTTAATCCAGCTTTTACTAAAGCATCTTTGACGAAAGCTTCATTTGTTAATGTCTCTAATGTTGTTCCAGATTTAGATACAACGATAAATAAAGAACGGGAAACATCGATAGAATTTAAAACAGCAGCTGCATCATCAGGGTCTACGTTACTGATGAATTTTGCTTCCATTTTAGCGCATCCGTTTGTCTTAGCCCAGTTTTCAAGAGCGATATATAAAGCACGAGGTCCTAGATCGCTACCACCGATACCGATCTGAACAACTGTAGTGAATGTTTCACCAGCTTCATTTGTGATCTCACCAGCATGTACTTTGTTTGCAAAGTCAGCTGCTTTTTTCTGCTGTTCAACGTAGAAATCACGTTTGTTGACACCATCAACGATAACGTCTTTTCCAAGCTGTCTGCGAGCTAAATGATGAAGAACAAGTCTCTGTTCTCCTGTGTTGATGATCGCTCCGTTGTATAATTCTTCGAATTTGTCAACTAACTGATGTTCATCAGCTAATTCAGCTAATACATCAAGGACTTCATCATCTACCTGTTTTGCAGCGTAGTTAAAACTTAAACCAGAAGCCATAGGTGCAGAATATTCAGCGACACGTTTCGCACCGTTTTCACCTGCCATAGCTTCTTTGATGTCTACATGATCTTTAAGATCTTTGAGTTTAGCATAAGATGTTAAAGTATCAAGATTGTTCCATGTTACCATAAATAAATCCTCCTTAAGTCCATATAAATATAAAATGAAAGATATAAGGAAATGCAGATACAAATGGGTATCTGCACGCACTAATATCATAGAATAATTATACAAAAAAAACGCTGTAAATGCAATCTGAAATGGGACTAAGTAGTAACTCATTTTATGAATTTTTGCTAACAGTAATGATGAGACCAACTGGACGTTTTATGGTTCCATTACCAAGATAGCTGTCAGAAGAAATGTCATGAGACAGATCAGTTTCCCAAAGTTGATAGTCATAAGTACGATCTAAAACATAGATATTTAAATCAGCACCGTTTTTTGAGGAAAGTTTAAAAGTTTCATTAATATTTGATCGACTGAGTTAAAGAAGTATCAGCAGCGATTGATCTTACTCCGGTTGTACCGATACCAACTGCGAGAGCAACAGCGATGGCAGCACCCATGATATTTTTTATCATATATATTCTTGGTTCCTTTCGTGTAATTGTAAGTATTAATCTTCATTTTCTTAAATTGGGTACATTATAAATACAATATACAATCCAAGTCAAGAAAAATTCGAAGATTCAGCGTTTTGTGTAATAAAACCAAATTTAATTAGGAAGTCTTTTGTGAAATTGTTTTTTGGGTTTCTAATATTGCTAAGCTATGGTACAATAAGTTTTTGTGAGTCAAAATATATAGAAAAGAGGAAAGTAATTTGGAAAATAGAGAAAAATTTTCATCTAGAATTGGATTTCTTTTGATCTCGGCTGGTTGTGCGATCGGCTTGGGAAATGTGTGGAGATTTCCATTTATCACAGGACAATACGGTGGAGCTGCATTTGTATTGATCTATCTGTTCTTCCTGATCATTCTAGGGCTGCCGATCCTTGTTATGGAATATGCAGTCGGAAGAGCCAGTCAGAAGAGTATTGCAAGATCCTTTCAGGTGTTAGAACCGAAAGGAACAAAATGGCATTGGTACAGTTATGTTGGTATGGCTGGAAATTATCTGTTGATGATGTTTTACACGACAGTAGCAGGATGGATGATCAGCTATTTCTTTAAGATGTTAAAAGGAGACTTTGTTGGGAAAAATCCAGCACAGGTAGAAAATACTTTTGGAACAATGCTGTCAGATCCAAAGGCACAGATCTTCTGGATGTTAGTAGTTATTGCATTGGGATTTTTAGTATGTTCTCTTGGTCTTCAAAATGGAGTAGAGAAGATCACAACAGTTATGATGTCATGTTTGTTTATCGTAATTCTGGTATTGATCGCAAGGAGTGTAACTTTAGATGGAGCCTCTGCAGGATTAAAATTTTATCTGATCCCAGATTTTGCAGCAGTGAAGAAACAAGGTGTGATGACGGTCGTATCCGCAGCAATGGGACAGGCATTCTTTACACTAAGTCTTGGAATAGGGGCGATCGCAATCTTTGGAAGTTACATTGACAAGAGCCGAAGACTGACAGGAGAAGCAATCAGTGTGGCAATTCTTGATACGTTAGTAGCATTAATGGCAGGACTGGTGATCTTTCCAGCATGTTTTGCATTCGGAGTAAATCCAGGAAGCGGACCAAACTTAGTATTTATCACACTGCCAAATGTATTTAACGAAATGCCAGGAAGCAGGATCTGGGGAGCAATGTTCTTCTTATTTATGAGTTTTGCGGCATTATCAACAATCATCGCAGTATTTCAGAACATCCTGTCATTTGCACAAGACCTATGGGGATGGAGCCTTAAGAAAGCGATCGTATTTAATGCAGTACTCATTATTGTGTTATCCTTACCATGTGCTCTAGGATTTAACGTATGGAGTTTTATTCAGCCACTAGGAGCAGGAACAACGATTCAGGATTTAGAGGACTTCATCGTAAGCAACAATATCCTTCCAATAGGATCTCTGATCTATCTGTTATTCTGCGTTACAAAATACGGATGGGGATGGGACAACTTTATGAAAGAAGCCAACGAAGGAAAAGGAATCAAATTCCCAAAATGGCCACGTATTTACATTACTTATATATTACCATTGATCGTTTTGTTTATCCTTGTGCAGGGGTACATAGAGAAGTTTTAATTTGTAGAGTTGGCCAACTTTAGATTTCGAGTATATGATAAAAAATAAATAAGCAACCGAAAACGCAGCGGTGGAATTTTGCTCACATTTTGAACAAATCGCTGATCCGCCCAATTTCCTACGAGAACTCGCTCTGAAGTTTTGTTTCAGACAAAAGTCTTTGAAGCTCAGACACTCGTCCAATTGGGCTGCGAATTTGTTCAAAATATGGCAAAATTCCAATGCTGCGTTTTCGGTTGCTTATTTATTTTTTATCATATACCTGAAGTCTAAAGTGTGGACAATTACAAGATTGGAAAACTTAAGGTGGTCTGTATGTTTTACGTTATTGGTATTTATAATAAACATCTGTCTACCACTACAAAAATCGAAAACCAATAACGTTCAACATACACACCTTTCTGTTTGGAAATTCTTAATTTTATACGAGAATGTCTTCAGGTATTCATAAAAATATAAAGAAAG
>UMBI01053386.1_pt1 | contig 10005 bp, 9 predicted proteins | sample 1963911 | NCBI WGS metagenome assembly UMBI01 (sample SAMEA4835936, study PRJEB28245) | human gut metagenome | biome: gut microbiome; material: fecal sample | place: Denmark | collected 2008
CCCTCGGGGCCGAGGTCGAGCAGATAATCCGCGCACTTGATGACGTCCAGATTGTGCTCGATGACGAGCACGGTGTTGCCCGCGTCGACAAGGCGCTGCAAAACCTCAAGAAGCTTTTTCACATCGTCCGTGTGGAGACCCGTGGTCGGCTCGTCGAGGATATAGATGGTGCGCCCCGTGGAGCGCTTAGAAAGCTCGGTCGCGAGCTTGACGCGCTGGGCTTCGCCGCCGGAGAGCGTCGTAGACGACTGGCCGAGGCGGATATAGCCGAGGCCGACCTCGCTGAGCGTGCGGAGCTTCGCTTCGAGCTTTGGAAGGTCGCGGAAGAATTCGAGCGCCTCCTCCACGGTCATTTCCAGCACGTCCGCGATGCTCTTGCCCTTGTAGTGGACCTCGAGCGTTTCGCGGTTGTAGCGCTTGCCCTTGCAGACCTCGCAGGGCACGTAGATATCGGGCAGGAAGTGCATCTCGATCTTGAGCTGACCGTCGCCCGAGCAGGCCTCGCACCGGCCGCCGCGGACATTGAAGCTGAAGCGGCCCGCGGCATAGCCGCGCGCCTTCGCGTCCGGGGTCGAGGCGAAGAGGTCGCGAATGTCGTTAAATAAATTCGTATACGTTGCGGGGTTGGAGCGCGGCGTGCGGCCGATGGGGCTCTGGTCGATGCAGATGACCTTGTCGAGGAATTCCTCGCCCTCGATAGCCTTACAGCGGCCGGGGTGGACCTTCATGCGGTTTAAGTCCGCGCCGAGCTTTTTGTAGATGATCTCGTTGACGAGCGACGATTTGCCGCTGCCGGACACGCCCGTGACGCACGTGAACGTGCCGAGCGGGATCGAGACGTCGAGGTTTTTGAGGTTATTTTCCTGCGCGCCGCGCACGGTGAGGAAATTGCCGTTGCCTTTCCGGCGCTCTTTCGGCACTTCGATCTTTTTCTTTCCGCTCAAATACTGGCCGGTCAGGGAATTCGGGTTCGCCACGACCTCCTGCGGTGTGCCGCAGGCCACAACCTGACCGCCGTGCGCGCCCGCGCCGGGGCCGATGTCGATGAGGTAGTCCGCCGCGCGCATCGTGTCCTCATCGTGCTCGACAACGATGAGCGTATTGCCGAGGTCGCGCAGTCTCTTGAGCGTGGCGAGCAGCTTGTCGTTGTCGCGCTGGTGCAGGCCGATAGACGGCTCGTCGAGGATATAGAGAACACCCATCAGGCTCGAGCCGATCTGCGTCGCGAGACGGATGCGCTGCGCCTCGCCGCCGGAGAGCGTCGCGCTCGCGCGCGAGAGCGTCAGGTATTCCAAACCTACCGAGCGCAGGAAGCCGAGGCGGTTTTTGATCTCCTTCAAAATGCGCTCGCCGATGCGCATTTGCTGCTCGCTCAGCGTCAGCTGATCCACAAAGTCGAGCGCGTCGACGACGGATTTTTCGCAGTAGTCGCTGATGCTAAGTCCGCCGACCGTGACGGCGAGGGATTCGCGGCGGAGCCGCTTGCCGCCGCAGGTGGGGCAGGGACACTCGCTCATGCAGGACTCTAACTCCTCGCGCACGCCGTCGCTCTGCGTCTCCTTGTAGCGGCGCTCCAGGTTGGGGATGATACCCTCGAACGCCTGATACAAAACTCCCTTGCCGCGCGGCTGGTCATACTGGAGCTCCAGCTTTTCGCCCTTTGTGCCGTAGAGAATGACGTCCATGACCTCTTTGGAGAGCTTTTCCACAGGGTCGCGGAGGGAAAAATGGTACTTTTTCGACAGCGCTTCAAAGTACATGCGCGAGATGCCGTCGCCGCGCACGTTGTTCCAGCCCGAGGCGCAGATCGCGCCGTCGAGCAGGGAAACGCTCTTGTTCGGGATGACGAGCTCGGGGTCGACCTTGAGCTGCGTGCCGAGGCCTGTGCACGTCGGGCACGCGCCGAATGGGTTGTTGAACGAGAACATGCGCGGCGTCAGCTCTTCGATGGAGATGCCGCAGTCCTCGCACGCATAGTTCTGCGAAAAGAGGATATCGCGGTCGTCTGGCAGGATATTTGCGAGAATGAGACCGCCCGAGAGCGCCGCCGCGGTCTCGCACGAGTCCGTCAGGCGGTGGACGACGTCGGGGCGGAGGATGAGGCGGTCGACGACGACCTCGATATTGTGCTTTTTGTTCTTTTCGAGGGAAATTTCCTCGCTGAGGTCATACATGTTCCCGTCGGCGCGGACGCGGACATAGCCCGAGCGGCGCGCGTCCTCGAAAATTTTTACATGCTCGCCTTTTTTGCCGCGGATGACCGGCGCCATGATCTGCACGCGCGTCCCCTCGCCCAGCGCCATGAGCTGGTCGATGATCTGGTCGATGGACTGCTGGCGGATCTCCTTGCCGCAGTTCGGGCAGTGCGGCGTGCCGACGCGCGCCCAGAGCAGGCGCAGATAGTCGTACACCTCCGTCACCGTGCCGACGGTGGATCGTGGGTTCTGCGAGGTGGTCTTCTGGTCGATGGAAATGGCGGGGGAAAGGCCCTCGATATAGTCGACGTCGGGCTTTTCCTTCTGCCCAAGGAACATACGGGCGTAGGACGACAGGCTCTCCACATAGCGGCGCTGGCCCTCGGCATAGATGGTGTCGAACGCGAGGGACGACTTGCCGCTGCCGGACAGGCCCGTGATGACGGTCAGCGCGTCGCGTGGGATCTCAACGTCGATGTTCTTGAGATTATTTTCTCTTGCGCCTTTGACAAAAATCTTACTTGGCATGAATCGATAACTCCTGTTGCTGGATTCGCAGCTGCGAGACCAGCGTACTCTTCTGAATTTTTTATGTCAACCTCATTCAACAATGATATCCGCAAATTTTGCGCGCACGAGCGCGGCAAGGTCGCGCGGCGCAAGCTCGACCTGATAGCCGATCTTGCCCGCCGAAACGATCATTGCTGCAAGGTTTTCTGCCGAACTGTGGAACACCGTGGGGAAGAGTTTCTTCATTCCCACGGGCGAGCAGCCGCCGTGGACGTAGCCCGTGAGCGGCAGCAGCTCTTTCTGGTGGATCATTTCGATGGACTTTTCGCCCACAGCCTTCGCGGCCTTTTTGAGGTCAAGATTCTCCGCGACCGGCACGTCGAAGACATAATACTGCTTGCTTGCGCCGCGCGCGACAAGGGTCTTGAAGACGATGGCGGGGTCAAAGCCCATGGACTTCGCCACCGTGACGCCGTCGACCGCCATGCCCTCTTCATGGGGATAGGAATGCGGCGTGTAGGCGATCTTCTTCTGCTCGAGCACGCGCATGACGTTGGTTTTTTCTTCTTTATTCTTTGCCATAAGGGACCTCCTATGTGGAAAACGGGGATAAAATCACCGCAGAATGTAAACACAAGCTAAAATGCAGGCAAGGCCTAAGAACACGCCCGCGCTGATGGGCTCGCCGAAGACGAGGGTTCCGACGAGCGTGCCGACGACCGGCTCGATGCTCGCCATGATGGATGCCTTGCCGCTCTCGACGTTGGCAAGGCCCTTGGTGTAGAGGATATACGGCGCGACGGTGGAGAGCAGCACGAGTCCCGCAGCGAGGAGGGCGTTTTGCGGCACACGCAGAACCGTCATAAGGTTGCCCCAGTCGGCGACGAACAGCGCACCGAGCGCGGCGAACACGAACGTCCAGAACACGACGGCGAGCGGGCTGTAGTGCCGCAGGCCGAAGGGCGCGAAAATCGAATAGAGCGCGTAGAAAAATGCCGCACCGAGGCCGAAGAGCAGCCCTTTCGTCGTCAGCGACAGTCCGCCCGTGAAAACGCCCGTCACGAGCGCACAGCCGAGCAGCGCCAGCGCGAGGGCAAGGAGCTTTTTGCCCGTGATCTTCTCTTTGAAGACGAGCGCGCTCATCAGAACCACCATCGCGGGCGCGGTGTAGAGCAAAATCGCGCTGACCGAGAGCGAGCAAAGCTTCTGCGCGTTGAAGTAGCAGATCGTGAAGAGCACGACGCTGATGATGCCCGTCGCAATAAAGATCGGCAGGTGCTTTGCCTTCATTTTGAAGACGCTGCGGTCGGTGCAGAGAAAGAAGAGCGCCATCACCGCAAGGCCGCCCAGATTACGGATGACGACAAGGTTTTCCGGCGCGATGCCGGCATTGAGCAGCGGGCGGTTGAATAGGCCGATGCAGCCCCAGCAGGCGGCGGCCGCTAAAATGCAGGCATAGGAAGCGTATTTTTTCACAGGCTCTGTCTCTTTCTCGTTATTTCGTGTTTTCCTTGCGCAGCTCGATGATGCGGTCGCGCAGGATGGCGGCGTACTCAAATTCGAGCATACGGCTCGCCTCCTGCATCTGCTTTTCGAGCTTTCTGATCTCTTCGTCCCGCTCGCGCTCGGAGAGCTTGCGCTTGCCGCGGCGGCGGGCGGATTCCTCGTCCTTCTTGGAAATTTCGATGATCTCGCGCACGTCCTTTCGGATGGTCTGCGGAATGATGCCGTGCGCCTTGTTGTAGTCGTCCTGAATCTGGCGGCGGCGCTCAGTCTCGTCCATGGCGCGGCGCATCGAGGGGGTGATGGTGTCGGCGTAGAGCACGACAAGGCCGTCGGCGTTTCGCGCGGCGCGGCCGATGGTCTGGATGAGGCTCGTTTCGCTGCGGAGGAAGCCTTCCTTATCCGCGTCCAGAATCGCGACCATCGAGACCTCGGGGATGTCAAGGCCCTCGCGCAGGAGGTTGATGCCGACGAGCACATCGAACTCGCCGAGGCGCAGGCCGCGGATGAGCTCCATGCGCTCGATGGTCTCGACGTCCGCGTGCATGTAGCGCACGCGGATGCCGACGCCGGTCAGATACTGCGTCAGGTCCTCGGCCATCTTTTTCGTCAGCGTGGTGACGAGCACGCGCTCATTGCGCGCCGCGCGGGCGTTGATCTCGCCGACGAGATCATCGATCTGGTTTTCGACAGGGCGCACCTCGACCTTCGGGTCGAGTAAGCCCGTCGGGCGGATGACCTGCTCGACGATCTGGCCCGCGCGGTCCTTTTCATAGTCGCCGGGCGTGGCCGAAACGTAGATGCGCTGGTGGACGCGCTGCTCAAATTCCTCGAATTTGAGCGGGCGGTTGTCAAACGCGCAGGGCAAGCGGAAGCCGTACTCGACAAGGCTCTCTTTGCGCGCGCGGTCGCCGTTGTACATCGCGCGCACCTGCGGCAGCGTGACGTGCGATTCATCCACAAAAAGCAGGAAATCCTTGGGGAAGTAGTCGATGAGCGTCAGCGGCGGCGAGCCGACGGGCCGCCCGCTGATGACGCGGGAATAGTTCTCGATGCCCGTGCAGTAGCCCAGTTCGCGCAGCATCTCGATATCGTAGCGCGTGCGCTGGCGGATGCGCTGGGCCTCGACGGCCTTGCCCTCAGCCAAAAACTGTGCCTCGCGCTCGTCGAGCTCCTTGTCGATCTCAACAATGGCGCGCTCGAGCTTGTCCTTCGTCGTGACATAGTGCGACGCGGGATAGATGGCGATGTGCTGGAGCGTGCGCGTCACCTGACCGTTAACGGGGTTGAATTCGCTGATCCGGTCAATCTCGTCGCCGAAGAACTCGACGCGCACGGCCTTGTCGCGGTAGTACGCAGGGTAGAGCTCCACCGTGTCGCCGCGCACGCGGAAGCGATTGCGCTCAAAGGCGACGTCGTTGCGCTCGTAGCGAATTTCGATGAGCCGCTTTAAGAGGAAGTCGCGCTCCATCGTCATGCCGGGGCGGAGCGAGATCATCAGCTTTTCAAAGTCCTCCGGCTCGCCGAGGCCGTAAATGCACGAGACGGACGAGACGACGATCACGTCGCGCCGCTCAAGCAGCGCGCAGGTGGCCGAAAGCCGCAGGCGGTCGATCTCCTCGTTCGTCGAGGCGTCCTTGGCGATATAGGTGTCGGTGTGGGGGATATAGGCCTCAGGCTGGTAATAGTCGTAGTACGAAACGAAGTATTCCACCGCGTTTTCGGGAAAAAACTCTTTGAATTCCGCGCACAGCTGCGCGGCGAGGGTCTTGTTGTGCGCCAGCACGAGCGTCGGCCGCTGGACCTTTTCAATGACGCTCGCCATCGTGAACGTCTTGCCCGAGCCCGTGACGCCGAGCAAGACCTGCTCGTCGAGGCCCATCTTCACGCCGTTCGCCAGCTTTTCGATGGCCTCAGGCTGGTCGCCCGTGGGCTTGAAGGGCGCATGCAGCTTAAATTCCATATCCGTTTCCCTTTCTTTCGGGCAGAAGTCCGTTGTGCCGCAGGGAGACAAAGTCGTCGTCCGCGACGATGATGTGGTCGGCGAGCTCAACGCCCACGGTGCGCAGCGCGTCGAAGACCGACAGCGTCGTCGCGTTATCCGCGGGGGAGGGGAGCGCCACGCCGCTCGGGTGGTTGTGGGAAAGAAGCACGCTGCTCGCGCCGCACTTGAGCGCGTTTTCCACAATTTTGCGCATATTGAGCTGGACGCTCTCAGTGTCGCCCTCGGCGACCAAATGGCAAGCGAGGAGGCGGCCCTTGGCGTCAAGGCACGCTTCGTAGAGCTTTTCCTCCCGCTCGCCGAGAAAGAGGTCCAAAAAGTACGCGCCCGCCTGCTCGGTATCGCTGAGGATCGTCTCGTGCGCGCCGGAGGACGCGCGGATGCGGCGCATCAGCGGGAACATGAGAGAAATGAGCGTCGAGGCGTTCTCGCCGATGCCCTCGACCTCCTCAAGCGCCGCGCGATCGGCGGCAAACACCGCGTCGAGCGAGCCGAATTTTTCCATCAGCCGGTGCGCGATGGGGTTCGTATCCTGCCGCGGCACGGCGTAGTAAAGGAGAAGCTCAAGCACCTCGTGGTCGGCGAACGCATCGAGCCCGTGGGCGCGGAACTGCTCTTTTTTGCGCGAGCGATGTCCTTCGTGTACCGGCATGTGTGCTCTCCTTTCCGGGGCGTTTTTGCCGCAAAACGCGGCAGTCTTCTCCTATTTTTGTCTTAATATTGTATTTTATCACGGAGAGAAAAATCGTACAAGTGTTTTTTGAATTTTATCTCCCGCGGGGAGATGCGCAGGCAAAGGGGGAGGTTCTCTTTCAAAAGAGAATCTCCCCCTTTGGAACCCCCAAGAGAAAGGCAGGGGGCGTTTCGATTTCGCCCCCTGCACCCCCTAACGACCAAAAGGGAGGGGCGCAGCCCCTCCTTTTTGGATTATCCTCCCCGCTCTTCTGACGGCGCGGCATTGCTGCGCTCGCCGCTTTGGCTGAGCACCAAACTACAACTTTTCTATTTCGATACGAAAAGCGTATTTTTGATAGACAGGAACTTCTTCTTTCTCCACCCTCATAAAATGTTCACAGCATTCAGAATCCGCCTGTAATTTCTTGCGTCTGCGGGCAACGCAATGTCCATAATTCAGCGGCACATATACCCCTGCACTAAGTACATAGTGCTGACGAAAATGCGTGCAATCCATACAGGAATCCATATCGATCACCTCGAACTTATAATATGCGATTTTCGCATATATGTCAATATGCGTTTATTGCATATCCTATAATTATTGCGAGGTGAGAATGATGTATCAGCGACTTCGGGATTTGCGAGAAGACCACGATAAAACGCAAAAGGATATTGCCTCGATGCTCAATATCAGTCAGACGACATATTCCCGCTATGAAAGCGGAGCGCTCGACATTCCCAGCGCCACGATCATTCGTCTTGCACGGTTTTATCATGTCAGTACCGATTATCTGTTCGGACTGACGGATGAAGACCGGCCTTACCCCTGCGGAAAGTATGGAGGTTAACGGCGGCGAGCGCATCAATGCCGCCTTGGCAGGCACTATCGAAACGGAATCATCCCAAGTAGGCGCAATGCTTACCGGAAGTGCCATGGGATAGATAATCCAAAAAGGAGGGGCAAGGCCCCTCCCTTTTGGTCGTTAGGGGTGCAGGGGCGAGATCGAAACGCCCCTGCCGTTCTCTTGGGGGATCAAAAGGGGGTATTCTCTCACGTGAGAGAATACCCCCTTTGCCTGCGCACCCCTGCGGCACGCAGGGAATTTCCGTCCCTCAGCGGGACAAGACCTTTCTTGCCAAAGGCCCGATTACGCCGCCGGCGGCGTTGCCGACCGTCATCACAAGCAGATATAAAACCGCGCGGCCGCTCCATGCGCCGCCCATCGTGAAATAGTACATATTCGCCACGCAGTGCTCAAAGCCGCAGAGGATGAACACGCACACGCCGAAAAAGAGCGCGAGATACTTGCCGAGCTCGTGCGGGTTGGAGCGGTAGCCCTCCACGCCGATGTAGATCATCACGTTGCAGAAAACGGCGAGGATGAACGCGCCGAACAGCGGCTCGGAGAGCTTCAATTCACAGATGCCCTGCGCGCGGGCGCTGAGAGAGGCAAGGCGCGTGCATTTCTCGGCAAGCGCGATGAGCGATGTGCCGACGAGATTCCCCAACCAGATGACCGGCAGCGTTTTGGCGTAGGCCATATCGTTATCGAACACGTAGCAGACCTTGCCGGTGAACAGGTGCAGCCCGCGCGTGCAGACGACGAAAAGGCCGATCGTGAAAAAAATCGACCCGACGACCGTATTTTCCACCGACAGAAACACCGTGCCGCCAAAGGCGATGACCGCGCCGGCAAGGATCGCGGAGAGAAAGATCTTTTTCATGCAAAAACTCCTCCAGACCGTGTGATTGGGTCTATTTTACCGTATGTCAGCGAGCGTTGTAAACGCTTCTCTGTGGAGAGATAAAAAGTCCGCAGAAAATGAGGGTTTTTGCCGCTTTGGCTTAACAGAACGCGGCATTTTGCGCGGCATGGAGGGAGGCTCACCGTGATTTTTATTGCTTTTCCCTCCCCCGGATAGTACAATGGTCTCACCATCAAACTTTCGGAGGACTTTTCCCCAATGAAACTCATCTCATGGAACGTCAACGGCCTGCGCGCGTGCATTGGCAAGGGCTTTTTGGATTTTGTGAATTTCATCGACGCAGACGTCATCTGCCTACAGGAGACGAAGCTACAGCCGCATCAGATCGAACTTGACCTGCCGCAGTACCACATCTACTGGAACAGCGCGGACAAAAAGGGCTACTCCGGCACGGCGGTGTTCACCAAGCAGGAGCCTCTTTCCGTCACCTATGACTTTGGCGAGGACATCCACCGCCATGAAGGGCGCGTTATCACGTGTGAATATCCGGACTTCTACCTCGTCTGCTGCTACACGCCGAACTCGCAGGACGAGCTGCGCCGCCTTTCGTACCGCATGGAATGGGAGGATGCGCTGCGGCAGTACCTCTGCGAGCTCGACACGATTAAGCCCGTCGTGTACTGCGGGGACTTAAACGTCGCACACGAGGAGATCGACCTCAAAAATCCGAAGACGAACCACTTTAACCCCGGCTTTTCCGACGAGGAGCGCGGCAAGATGACGCAGCTTTTGTCCTCGGGCTTTCTCGATTCGTTCCGCACGCTGTACCCCGACAAGACGGACGCCTATTCGTGGTGGAGCTACCGCGCCCAGTCGCGCGCACGGAACGTGGGGTGGAGAATCGACTATTTCATTGTCTCCGAACGCCTGCGCTCCCGCATCGAAAACGCGGATATCTTAGCTGAGGTCATGGGCAGCGACCACTGCCCCGTGCTGCTCGAGCTCAAGGAGGAAGAAAAATGAAACTCAACAAACAGGAAATGACCGGCTGCATGAAGATCACCCTGATCATCAGCGGTGCGGCCATGCTTGCCGGCATTGTGATCGTCGTGCTGTTCGCCGCCGGCGTGCTCGCCCTTTCCGAACAGAGCCGCAACGTGCTCGCGATTGCGATCTCCGCCGCGCTGGTGGTGTTTTCCTACACGCTGTGCAAATCGTTGGGGGTACTTAAAAATCAAAAAAAGTGATTCCCACCCCCACGCCCACGTGGGGAACGGGTAAAAGGGGGATATTCTCTTTCACGAAAGAGAATATCCCCCTTTTGAACCCCCAAGAGAAAGAACGAGGGGAGGCCCCCTCGACCCCCGACATTGCGGGTCTTATTCTTGAAAGACTGCACGCGCTGCGCAG
>UMBI01023592.1_pt1 | contig 9958 bp, 7 predicted proteins | sample 1963911 | NCBI WGS metagenome assembly UMBI01 (sample SAMEA4835936, study PRJEB28245) | human gut metagenome | biome: gut microbiome; material: fecal sample | place: Denmark | collected 2008
GCTCGACGAGATCACCGCAAACCTCGACGCCGAAACCGAAGCGCGCGTACTTGATGCGCTGCGCCGCGCGTCTCAAGGGCGCACGGTGCTCTCCATCTCGCACCGCATCTACGAAAGCCTCGGCGGCCGCACGATCGAAAAGGCGCTGGAAGGATAACCTGCGATTCCTATGCGGATTTATTGGGGATTCCCTTCTTTGCTTTTCTGTGATAGGATACTGTTGCTGCTCTGAACGTGCGCTGAGCTCCCATCTTAAAAAGAGGCAAAAATATTTCGGACAGTGCAACAAAAACAGGCGTATATCCGTCTAAGATAGAAAGGGAAGTATCCCCAACCAGACTGAGAGGAGAACATTGATGAAACTTGCGGCAGATTTCAGACAGGAGGCGCGTGAAGCGCTGCGCGGAAAGTGGCCCATCGCGATCGTGATCGGCCTTGTGGCGGCGCTGCTCGGCGGTGCGGGAAGTAACGGGCCGGAGATCAAGCTCAATTACGACACATCCACCGGCCTTTCCACAACTTTCGACTATGCGGGCCAGACTCTCTACTCAACAAGCTACGGCTTTGACCCAAGGTGGCGCGGACTTCTCATCGGCGGCGCGGTCTACCTCATTGTGATCGCGCTTGTGCTGGCAGCGGCGTATTTTGTCCTCAGCAGCATCGTGAGCACAGGATACGCCAGATATAACCTCGGTCTTGTCGACCGCACAGAGGCGGGATTTGAGGCGCTGTTCGCCTATTTTTCCAACTGGAAAACAACCGCTCTGACCCAGCTCTTGAAGAGCCTGTATATTCTGCTGGGAACGATCCTTCTTGTCATACCGGGCATCATTATGGGCTATACCTATGCGATGACAAGCTACATTTTGGCCGAGCATCCGGACCTTGCGCCGGGCGAAGTGCTAAAAGCCTCGAAAGCGATGATGGAGGGCAACCGCTGGCGTTTCTTCTGCCTGCAGTTCAGCTTCATCGGCTGGGCGATCCTCTGCTCGCTGACGTTTGGGCTCGGCAACCTTGCCCTGCGCCCCTACCGCGAGGCGGCGTATGCCGCTTTCTACCGCGAGGTATCCGGCACGAGCTACCGCGTGATCTGAACCTCCATCCCAAAACAAAAAAGCCGTGAGCGCCGTCAAAGCGCCCACGGCTTTTATCTGTCTGACGGAAGAGCATTTCTACAAAAGGGATCTTGCAGATCAGCTTCTTTAGCTGTCACTGTTCATGCAGCATGGAAAAGGGAAACCTTTAATGGAAAGTAACTGATTCCACAATCTCGTATCAATGACTTTCACGTGCTATTTTTGCAGTCGTGCGCATTTTGTGCACAATTGGGGTTTTCACGCAATTTAGAATCCTGCATTTCACTCTCAAAAGTTGCAAAAAGCATTGAAATCGCGCGACTTCAAGAGAACTTTAGTCAGTTAGAGTGTAATTATAGGATTTCAGAAAACGCAGATATATCAACGGTTTGCTGGCAGTCGGCAAGAGGTATTTATTCTTAATACATAGGCAGTGCGCATTTCTATAAATGTACGCTGCAAACTTGCCGTTGAATTTTACAGCAAAATGGGATATACTATGTTTGAAAGGAGCTGATAGATAATGCCGAACATTAAACCCATTTCTGACCTGCGAAATTACAGCGAGGTACTGCATGATGTGACTGTGGGCGCTCCTGTCTTTTTGACGAAAAACGGGCGCGGGCGGTACGCTATCGTGGATATGCAGGACTATGAGAGAACACAGGCGACCATCCGCCTGATGAATGAGCTTGCAAAAGGCCGCCTCTCCGGCGAAACGGAAGGCTGGCTGACACCGGACGATATGAGAGCGCACTTCCGCGCAAGAGCGAATGAAGAATAAAACTCATTATTCACCCGAGTCCCGTCGCGATTTGGATGATATTTGGGATTACATCGTATTGGAACTTCAGAATCGTTCTGCTGCGGAGCGCGTGATAGATCACATTATGAACGCGGTTGACCCGTTGAAAAATTTCGCAGAAATGGGAACCCCGTTATCCTCCATTGCAGATGTAGGAACAGACTATCGTTTTCTTGTCAGCGGCAATTATATGGTATTTTACCGTGTGCAAGGTTGCGATGTCTACATTGACCGCGTTCTCTATGGACGAAGCGATTATATGAGCAGCTTGTTCAAAGACTCGCTGCGCGAGGAAACAACCGAATAAAATTAAAAACCGGCAAGTTTCCGTAGAAACTTGCTGGTTTTGGCTCAAGTAGAATTATAAGATTTCATCAAATCAAAAGAATAAAAAAGAGTATCGGACGGAAACAATCAGTATTCCAATATATTAGCCTATCTGTCTCAACAAATCTCTGACGATACTTTCAATCCGGTCAATTTCGTCTGCAGGAAGCCCCCCTGTATGCATAATTATATTGCGAGACATTTCCAAATCATCCATGCGAGACATGAGCCATGCCTGGTTAGGAATTATATCCGAAAAGTCATCCCAATTAGCAATAACGATTTGCCCTAGATTTCCAAGCATAGTATTGAAAAAACGAGCGGGAGACAAATAAAATGTTCTCATATCAGCAAGCAGTGAAATAAAAGTAACCTTAAAATATCTGCCGGCGACGCAAAAAGGCAGGTACTCGCTAAGTGACTGCCTTTATTAATCCTGCTCTCAATCCGCGCCCTGCGTGGACTCTGCGCAGCGGGCGACGAACGACGCGACTGCGTCATTGGCGCTTGCGATGCTGCCGTCCAGCAGTTCGTTTGCCGCATGGCTCAGGAGCGTGCCGATGTAGGCCGGAACCGTTCCATCGATGACGACCTTCATCTCCACCTTATCGATATCGTTCAGCGCGGTGTAGCGCTCATCCGTCGTTTCCTTAGCAGCAGAGGGAACGCCCTTGATAGAAGCAAGCGTGTTCAGCTCGTCCTGACGGGCCATAAAGCGCAGAAATTAGACTGCGTAGTCCTGCGCGTCACTCTCCTTTTTGACCGCAAAGCCCTACCACAGCTCGACATATTCGTAAACGCCGCCATCGCCCATCGGGGCATACATGAACTCATACTCGAACGGATCTGCTCCGAACGTCTCGGACTTGGTTTGGGTCCTGCGAAATGCGCCGGGTCTGAGCGAAACAGATGAAGCGTGGTCTGAAAAGTTGCTGCCTGCGAATGCCCCGGAAAAATGCTATATGCCGCAATAACAGAAGGCCGCCATCTCGGGGTGCAGTAGCTCCCTGAGATGGCGGTTTATATGTTTACTGCTCAAATTCCTTCGACCAGTCGCGGTTCTCACGCTTGGCGGTCTGCGTTTCGTGAACGCCGTCCGCCTTGCGCTCGTACTCGTGCGAGTTCGTCGCCTCCTGGATCGCAAGATAGCCCCAGAAGGTCTCCGGATTGTCCGGCCAGACGATCTGGTTTGCGAGCAGGTCGCTCTTCTTCTCCGGCAGGCGGTGCAGCACGCGGTTCAGAAGCGTCGCTGTCTCGGCGCGGGTGAGGTTGCTTTCCGGACAGAACACCGTTTTGCTGCTTCCTTCCACCCAGCCATTGCCGTAAGCCTTGCCGATCGCATTCTCGGCCCAGTGGCCGGAAATATCGGTGAACGGCGTGTCGGCCGACTTGGCAGTCTCGTCAAAGCGCGCGATCATCGCGGCGAATTCCGCGCGCGTGATGGGTGCGTTCGGGCGGAACGTGCCGTCGGGATAGCCGCTGATGACGCCCATCTTCGAGAGCGTGGACACCGCCGCGGCGTACCACGCAGTATCCGACACATCGCTGTAAGCGTTGTCCTTCGTCAGGTTCTGCGTGCGCACATCGTCCTTGAGCAGGCGGAAGAGCACGGTCGCCACCTCGGCGCGGCTGATGCTTCCGTTCGGGCGAACGGTGCCATCCTCGTAACCGAGCAAGTAGGCGTAATGATCCTCGCCGTTGAGCATTTCCGGGATGGGTGCGAGCGTCGGCTTTGTCTCGTCTGGCTTTGCCGGTGTGGACGGAGTCGAGGGACTTCTCTTGGCACTGAAGTGCGCGTAATAGGTCGTTCCCTGCCAGACGGTGCCGTCCGCCCTCGTCGGAACAAACTTAAGCTCAGTCGAAAGCAGCGTGCCGTCGGCGCTGTACCAGCCATCAAACCGCGCGCCGCTCTTCGGCTGCGCGGTCGAGCCCTTGGCCGTACCCTTCACGGCGGCAACAGTCTCCAACGCGCTGCTCACCGTGCCGAGCTCCGTGTCGCTGGACACGTAGCCGATCGTCACGCTCTGCTCCTGCCAGACGGCGTAAAGGGTTGCACTATCGCCGTCTTTTGGCTTACTCCCTGATGAAACGAGGTCAGTGAACTGCACCTCCGCCTTGTCGCTGAACTGCTTTTTGCCGTCCTCTGACAATGCCCAGCCCACAAAGTCATAGCCCTCGCGGCTGAAGAAGCATTCATTCAGCGGGAGATACTGCCCGGGCCCAAAAGTCTGCGCCGCCATCTCTCCCACGCCACCGTTGGCATCAAATGCCAGCGTGTAGCGGTACGGACGGAAGCGGGCCACATAGCTTGCGCCCACATAGCGGCCGTTCTGCTGCTGCGGGACAAACGTTTCGCTATCCCATACCTTTTTCCCTGTAAGGTCATTATACCAGCCTTCAAACACGCTGCCCGGTTTTACTCGAGCCGTTGCGCCGACAATCTCACCCGTTTCAGGATTAACCTTTTCATAGATGATCTCGCTCTGCACGGCAGGGTCATTTTGCACCGCTGCTTTGCTCTTCGAATTGAGCGCAACACTGCCAAGCGAATCGGGGTAGGCTGTGTAGGTGATCGTCACATGTTCGATCTCTCTCCACTGCGCGTAGAGGGTGATCGTATCTCCGTCCTTGATCTGTTTTCCCTGATAGGTCGTCACATTCTCAAAGAGCGCACCGTCACGATAGATCGTTCCCGTTCCGTCGGAAGGCTTTTCCTTATCGGAATATTCCGCCCAGCCGTCGAACTCATAGCCTGCCTTGATAAAGGCATTTTTCGTCAGATTTCGCGGACTGTCGGCACCTCCGAAGATCTGATTGTCCATACTTCTCTGGCCGCCGTTCGCATCGAAACATACGGTAAACGTATTCGGTTCAAACACGGCGACATAGCGCACCTCGTGCGCTGGAGTTTCGTTTGAATGCACTTTTTTCGGAAGCAGCCCCAGCTTTTTCGCCATCGTCTCGGCAGTGACCGTCAGTTTTTCATTCCCAGCGCCTTTCTGTACTGCCGTTCCAGTCGCAGTTTCCTCGTACCAGCCGACAAAATGCCAACCCGCCTTTGGTTCAGCAGTGGATACAACATCGACGCCTGTAACGGTACTGCCCGCCACTGTGAAGCTGCCGCTGGGGAGGCTCACGGTGCCGCCCTCAGCCGGTGTGGCGTCAAACTCCACAGTCGCTGTGCCCACTGGCTTGTAGACGGCGTAAAGCGTCACGTGATGGCTGCCATTTTTCGTGATTTGAAGCGTCTCATCGTCGATCACCGCGCCGGGGCCATGCGTCTGAATGGCATTCACATCGTCCTCAGTCGCTGGGTTAACAATGCTCCAACCGGCAAAATAGGTCCCCTTCGGCGCCGTACCGGTGAACTCGCGCAGCGTGATCGACGCGCCGAACGGAATACCGCTCGCTTCCACACAACCAGCCTTATCTGGAAGCGCAGAATAATCGTAACTGTCGTGCGATTCAGGCCGCGTACCTGTGCCTTTCCCAATATCATACGACACCGTATACGTATCGGGTGTAAAGCTCCACTGGCCGGTCAGCGTCACATCATTTCCCGGCATGTTGAATTTGCCGCCCGCCGCAACAGTATCTTTTGTGTCGCTGCGCTTCCAGCCGCCAAATGTCCACGTGCCCTTGAGCGTCAGCTTCGAATGGACGTAAAGCTCACCCGACGTGTATGTCGGTGCGTTTGCCGCAGTGACCGGCTCCGTGCGGAAATACTGCTTCGCAGCAGCCAGTGCGGAAAGAATGCTCGGTGTCCAGATGCCGTCCTCCGCCACCTGATAGGTCAGCGTAAACTTGGTATTCGGCTCGAACGTCCAGTAGCCCGTCAGCGTGCGGTTTCCGCGGATGTTCACAAGATTCACCTCGCGGATTTGGTTCTGCTCATCACGCCAGCCGGAAAACGTCCATTCGCCGTAAACCGTCACGCCATTCTCCTGCTTGGTCCCGGGAATGCTCGTTTCATTTGCCTTGTAAACCGTCGAAATAGGATAGTTATCGCCGTCCATCACGGTAGCAGCGGCAGGAAGCGTCTTTCCCGCTGCCTCCAGTTCCTTATCCGTCGGGCATTCGTTTTGGGTCTTTGTCCACTGATACGTCACCGTATGTGTGGGGGCAAAGCGGGCGTAGATCGTCTGCACGCCTTCACGGCTCACGGTATAGCTGTGCGTCGGCTTGCTGCTGACGAGCTCATATTTGTTGCCGTCGACCTGCTGATACCAGCCGATAAAGCAGTATCCTTGTTTCGCCGTCGCAGTCGCCGTGACCAACTCGTTGTCTGAAGCAAAATAGTCTGTTATGGCAGGATTGTCCCTCGCGCACACGCCGCCGCTCACCGAGACCGTGCCGCAGTCCGCATTTACCTGAAAATCATCGCTCGCCGTGCCGTCCGGTCCCTTCACGCGCGAGGCGGTGACGAAACGCTGACGCCACTTCCACTGGGCGATGAGCGTCGCGCCGCCCTTTGCACTGCCTCTTTCTGAACCGTTATCGGTAAATGTCAGCGTATCCGTATTCCTATTATAGGCCACGGTATGTTTAGCGGGCAGAAGCGTGTTGCTGCGCACCAGCAGCCAGCCCTGAAACTGCCACGTATCTTCACAGCCCGCAGGCGCCTGCGCCGCGTGCGAGGTATATTCTGTCCGCCCCGTATCCTCCGCAAAGGAGACTGTATTCCTCGGCTCTGTCGCATCAGTCTCATAAACATATTCCTGGCCGCCGTTGGCGTCGTACACGACCGTGGGCGACTTGATGAACACCAGCACGATATCCGCCGGTTCCTCCACATGGTGCTGATAGGTGTACGTATCGCCTTCTTCTCTCCATCCTTTGTCTGCCACAGGAATGAACACCTGCTCCAGACCTTCCGCCGTCCGGCGCGTGACATACGCGCCGACAAACTGAACATTGCTGTCTTTCGGTTTGACCGCCTGCACCGTGATGTTGCTGCCGTCAGCCACCACTGCTTCTTTGGTTTCGCTGTCGGAAACCTTTATCGTGCTGCCCTTCCCATCCGCCGAGACGGTCATCGAGCCCGTACCGCCGCCGGACGCTCTGATTGACAGCGTCTGGAAGAGGTCAAAATAAATATTGTCGATCAGATTGCCGCATGTATTAATACCGCCTGCCGCAGAATAGGAGCAGAAGGCAAAGACGGTCTCCGTCTGCCCGTCCGGCACGGCGTAGCGGCAGCTATACGCAAGCTTCCCCGCCGCATAGGCCGGGCTGTTTGTGCCGTAATTGCCCCAGGCGTCGCTATTCGTGCCGATGATCCAGACATTCCATTTCTCCGTGTACACGTCAGACGGCGAAGCACTGAACGCACTATCCCCGATATCATTCTGGAAGCCGCCCTTTGCGGCAAACTTTTTGGAGTAGACCGTGATCTTCTGCGTACAGCCCGTTTGCGGAATGTCTACTGCGTTCTGGCGCACCCAGTCCGTCATCTGCATGAATTGGTCCCTGCCATCCTCGCTCGGCTTGGCTGGGTCAACGTTCTGCTTCGGGCCGATGATGACCGCCATCCGGTCGATACCGTAGCGGCCGCGGTGGGAAAGACCCCACTCATACACATTGCCGCCGACCGTCGTGGCATACTGATAGAGCGTGCTCTCTTCGTCGGCGTTCAACTCCGCAAACTGGTCCCCATCCGGAATTTTCTTGTTGTTGCCTGTAAGCTGGGGAGCATCTTTTTTGTTCCGCCTCGATCCAAACTCGATCAAATGGTCGGATGCCGTTGTATCCCAGCCAAAAACCAGATCTGCATGCAACTGCGGCGAATTCAACTCGTTAGACTCCGGCTGCTCAAAGCTGCCGTTTTTGATGGCGTTGTCCGTAACGCTGCGCGTATCGGCCGCCAGAATAGAAGTTGGCAGCAAACTCAGTGCCATTGCCAGCACCATCAATCCGCAGACGGCCCGCTTTTTCCAATCTCCTTTGATGTCCATGATAGATCGTCTCTCCTTTTATGGGGTGTGAAGAAAGTCTCTAACCCACTGTTTTTATTGACGCATAGAATTGGATTATAGCATTGTGCAAACAGTTATTCAATGGGCACTTTTTAAGGAGACTCTCCAAAAATGATCGAATCTTTTTGCCGTTTTTGGCCATTGAAAATCATGTGATCCACATTTCGTTTTTCTTTCCCGCGCACCACTTTTAGCCAAGTGCAGCTAAGTTGCAAAACCTTTTGATCTACGAACTGAGGGAGGACGATTTCAGTTCGTCCTCCCTCCTGCGCAGCACCTGTTTTAACCCATCCCTGCTCATACTTGCTTTATTCTTTCGTCTAAAGGGAAAAACTTAGAGGATACCAGCGCTTTTATGCTTGAGTAGTGGTGGTGGGCGGGGGAGGCATATCCTCAAAAGACCGCAAAAAGTCAGGGCATCCGATGCCCGTACTTAGAGGGATGAGTGTGGGCTGCCTTTGGACAGCGTCGACAGTGCCGCAGATGTGAGGATACCTCATAAGATCCGCCTGTCCCGGCTTGGAGCCATGTTTTTTCATTGTCGTGCAGGTTCGGCCTCTCCGCTCAAAGCAGGAGATCACGACAGAAAAGCGGAGAGATTGCTGTATCGCAGTCTCTCCGCTTTCGACATGGATGGCTGTTCAGAAGCTCTGAACAGGGGGAGGTATCAGGTGGTGTGTTCTCAGCGGCCGAATGCCTACTGGATCTTTCTTAGGCGGATGTAAAATGCTGCTTCAACTCGCATGTTTGTTGCGTGCCGGTTGGCCTCTTGTTCCTACATTTTGCTGACAGCAGCCCTGATATCTACCACTATAAAGGCTATCCCTCGCTTATTCATCTGCCTCCGATCATCCTTCTGGTAATCGCTCAATTGTATGCTTCCGTCGATAGCTGGACCATAGTTGAAGTCCCACTGGGACAAACGGGCTGATAACGTCACATAGCTGCTGCGTTCAGCCGAATACATCCGTTCCTGTGTTCATTTTTGAAATGATGTCAGAGAGGAAGCTGTCTGCGTTCCCGGACCTCAGGTCCTTTTTCTGAAGCAGCAGCGCGCATTCATCGTCGCAGGCCACAAGCCACAGATGCAATGATTCAAAGGCGCTCTTTATCCGTGTATAAGAGAGATGTTCTTCGTTCTCCTCCGCGCAGATCGTTATGCCAGCATCCTCGAAGCGGATGGTGGTTTTGATCTTTTCCCAATCAACGGTGCGCCGCAGCTCCAGCGCTTTCCGCGCCTCCTTTTTGCAGGATGCCGGTATGCGCGGCGGCGTTCTTCCGCGAGCAAGGGCAAACTCCAGCAGGCCTGCAATAATCACGGCTCCGCCCACAATGATTACCGCGGTGGTTTTTGGCGGCATCAAGCCGAGAATCAGCGTCAAAAGGCCCAGCGCCAGCAGGAACACGCCATAAATGCGGCAGCGCACTGTCCGCCTTTCGCGCGCCGGGCCTTTCGCGGCGTGAGTTCTGATGCGGTCTATCGCATTCCACATAGCGGGGCAGCGCTGCCGGCTCTCAGCTTCCAAATGTCGGTGCAGCAGCTCTGCGGTTTCTCTGTCCACAGCGGGATCATCGTAGTTGCTTATTTGAAAAAGATACATGTGCTTCTCCGTTTCGAAATCGGCTCATTGAGAGTGCCAGAAAATTCCATTCACAGCATATCGGACTGCCACCAGGCAGTCCGATATGCTGTGATGTGCTGATAGTTCCTTGCATGAGAACTGCCGACCGCTTGCGTCCTATTTTTCAAACAGGTACAGCAGGTATCCGTAGCC
>UMBI01034066.1_pt1 | contig 9896 bp, 5 predicted proteins | sample 1963911 | NCBI WGS metagenome assembly UMBI01 (sample SAMEA4835936, study PRJEB28245) | human gut metagenome | biome: gut microbiome; material: fecal sample | place: Denmark | collected 2008
GCGCGTCGTCACGCCCTTGGAAAGGCCGCCGAGCGCGAGCGCGCCCGCCGCGGTCATATCGTCGTTCGTCAGCGTCGTGAAGCTTAAGTTTTCGGTCATAAAGGCATACGACGCGGGCAGCGTCAGCTTGATGGCCGTGCGCACCGCCGTGGGGTTGGACGAATTGCGGATGGCGTCTTGCAGCGTCATAATGCTGCGGTAGCCCGAGTAGGCGTTCACCGGCCAAATACTGCCGCCGAGCATTTCAACGGGATAGTCGTCGATGACGCTCGCGGGCGTGATGACGCCGGCGTCCAGCGCGGGCGCGTAAACGCTCAAGGGCTTGATGGCAGAACCGCACTGACGCACAACGGTCGAATAGTCGAGCAAGAACCGGCCCTCGCGCTCGCCCACGCGGCCCGCAACGGCGACGATGTCGCCCGTCGTGTTGTCGATGATCGTCGCGCCGGACTGGAGCAGCTGGCCCTTGGACGAAGTGTAGTTCAGGTTATTGCGGTCGGCGTAAACGCTCTCCACGATCGACTGCACCTCGGGATCGACCGTGCAGTAGATCGAGTAGCCGCCGGTGTAGAGCATATCCTTTGCCGTTTTTTCGTTGTAGCCAAGCTGCTCGTGCATATCGGCAACGATGTCGTTGAACATACGCTCGACAAAGTAGGAGTCATACGTCGTATTCGACGCACTGTCCGCCCTGCTCGCCACATTGGCGGAGGGGACAAAGTCCGCATCCCAGGTGAAGACGAGCGGTTCGGCCTTTGCCTGCTCGTACTCTTCATCGCTGATCTTGCCAAGCTCGTGCATCTTATAAAGGACGGTGAGCTGGCGCTCCTTGTTCTGCTCGCGGTACCAGTCGCCGCGCGCAGGGTCGTATTTATAGGGGAACTGCGTGATGCCGACGATAGACGCCGCCTCGGCGATGCTCAGCTCGCCTACGGTCTTGCCGAAGTAGCCCTCGGCCGCGGCCTCGATGCCGTAGCAGCCGTTACCAAAATAAACCTTGTTGAAATACGTCTCGAGAATTTCCTCCTTTGAGTAGTTCTTCTCGAGCCGCAGCGCGCGGAAGATCTCTGCCACCTTGCGCTTGATGGTCACCTCATTCTCGCCGGTCGTGTTTTTAATGACCTGCTGGGTGATCGTCGAGCCGCCGCGGGTCGACGTGCCGGTGAGCTTGCCGAGAATGGCCTTGGCCGTGCTCTTCCAGTCCACGCCGTGGTGGCTGTAGAAGCGCTCGTCCTCGATGGAGGTCAGCGCCTCCTGCACATGCTTGGGGATGTCGTCGATACTGACGAGCGTTCGGTTCTCTTCACCATGAAGCTTCGTGAGCTCCACCCACTCCCCGCTTGTTTTATCCTGATAGTAGACTGTCGAGCTCTGCTTGAGCGTGTAGGCCGAGATGTCCACATTCAGATCGAGCGACGTGTGCACGTAGACCATGAAGATGGCGAAAAACATCAGGCAGGTGGTAAGGCCGATGGCGAGAATGGTGCCGATGACCGTTTTCGCCGTGCCGCCTTTTTTCTTTTTGTGTGCCTGATGCGTGGGGTGCTGGGTGTGCTGTCTTCGGGGCGTCTGGTTTTCTGCGCGGTTTTCTTCCATAAAGCGCCTCCTCCTTTGCGATAGAAATATGCGCAAGCGCGCATAGCCGATTTTCAATAGTGATACAGAATATAGTATAGCACGGCTGTCAAGTGGTACGTATCTTGTCTTGCATTTTGCCGCAAGGTGCGGTATAATGCGAGCACAAACTTTCAGGAGGTGTTCCCCCATGAACGATGAGTTCGGCCCCAATTTCGTCACGCTGACCGATGACGAGGGCAACGATATAGAGCTGGAATACGTCGACGCGCTCGAGCATAACGGCACGACGTATATGGCCTTCTTCCCCGTGGTCGAAGAGGACAGCGAGGACGAGGAAAACGAAGAGGAATACGGTCTCGTGATCCTCAAGAGCCAGATGGAAAACGGCGAGGAGTTCCTTGTCACCATTGACGACGAAGAGGAGATCGACAAGGTCTACGACCTCTTCATGGAGCAGATCCTTTCCGACGAAGAGTAAAACTTCGATTGCGACGGATTTTTTCCGAAAACTGAGATAAACTGAACATGCCCTGCGGGGTGCGTGATAAGTTCTTTTTAAACCCACATTTCGTCATAAGGGACGCCGGTACGCTCCGGTGGTTTGCAGGCCTCCCGGCTGCCGTCTGCGGCTGGATGTTGGAAGCAATAAAGCCGGACAGAGGCGACCCACCTGTCCAGAATGGTGCAGGTTTTGACGGGGCTTACACGGCCGCTGCGGGGCACTTTTTTATCTTTCCGCGAATTGCACAAAATTTTCATTTCATTTTCTACATCAACTGAGACGGAAAAACCGTGCATTTTGTTCCCGTTTCCTGTAAAATATTCTTGCAATCTAAAATACTGTTTGGTAGCTGCAACGTAGTGCTTCGCGCACGGGCTGTACGGTCGCTCCCTTCGGGAGCGCTCGGTATGCTTGTGTGAGAGGCGCTTTTTTCTTTCCCCTTTGCGGTGCCGTGGCAAGCGGCGGGGGAACGCAGCCAACAGAAAAGGAGGAGCAATTATGAAACTTGTCACCAACGGTCGGCTCATCACCCGCGACGCAGGCGCGCAGGGCTACTTTGAGCGCGGCGCGGTCGCCTACGAGGGCGCGAAGATCGTCGAAGTCGGCGAGGAAGCCGCCCTTCGCGCCAAGTACCCTGACGCCGAGATCGTCGACGCCAAGGGCGGCGTCATCATGCCCGCATTCATCAACGCGCACACGCATATCTACTCCGCCCTCGCCCGCGGCCTTTCCATCGTCGGCAACAATCCGACAAACTTCTACGAAGTGCTCGACGGCACGTGGTGGGCCATCGACCGTCACCTGATGATGGACGGCACGAGGGCCAGTGCCACCGCGCTCTATATCGACTCCATCAAGCAGGGTGTGACGACGATCTTCGACCACCACGCCTCCTACGGTGAGATCCCCGGCACGCTGCACACGATCGCCGAAGAGAGCAAGCGTCTCGGCCTTCGCTCCTGCCTGTGCTACGAGGTCTCCGACCGCGACGGCGAGGAAAAGTGCTTGCAGGCCATTCGGGAGAATGCGGATTTCATCACCGAGTGCGAAAAGCGCAAGGACCCGATGCTCGCGGCGATGTTCGGCGGCCACGCGCTGTTCACCATCTCGGACAAGACCTTTGACCGCATGGTTGAAGCCAACAACGGCCGCACGGGTTATCATATCCATGTGTCCGAGGGCATGAACGACGTGTACGATTCCCTTCAGAACTACGGCCGCCGCCCCGTCCAGCGTTTGCAGGACCACGGCATTCTCGGCCCCAGAACCATCCTCGGCCACTGCATCCACGTCAACACCGCCGAGATGGAGATCATCAAGGAGACCGGCACGATGGTCGTCAACAACCCGGAATCCAACATGGGCAACGCCATCGGCATCTGCCCCGTGCTCCAGCTCCATAAGCGCGGGATCCTGCTCGGCATGGGCACCGACGCTTACACGAACGATATGCTCGAGTCCCTCAAGGTCGCCCTCTGCTCCCAGCGCAGCCAGAACTGCCTGCCGAACGTCGGCTGGTGCGAGGTCACCGATATGCTCTTCAAGAACAACGCCAAAATCGGCGAGAAATACTTCCCCGATACGCTCGGCGTTTTGAAGCCCGGCGCGGCGGCGGATATCATCGTCATGGACTACAAGCCCTTCACCCCGTTCTCCGACGAGAACATCGACGGCCACATGATCTTCGGCATGACGGGCCGCCAGTGCCAAACCACCATCGCCGCCGGCAAGACCCTCATGCTCGACCGCGAGCTCGTCGGCATCGACGAAGAAGCCGAAAATGCGCACATTCTTGAAGCCGCCAAGAAACTCTGGGGCGAGCTGAATCACAGAACCTATTAAGCAAGCGGGAGGAAAAAACAATGTCTGAAAAAATGTATCCCATTCCGTTCGACTCTCTGATGAACTGGGTGACGAGCGAATATGCGCAGTGCGGCGATGTGTTCGGCGTTCATAAGCACTATCACGCAAGCGGCAAGAGCCTGCCGATCTTCGGCGAGCGCATCGAAACACCGTTTGGCCCCGCCGCCGGCCCCAACAGCCAGCTTGCGCAGAATATCATCGCGGCCTATGCCGCCGGCGCGCGCTTTTTCGAGGTCAAGACCGTGCAGAAGATAGACGGCGCGGAGCTTGCCGCCTGCGTTCCCCGTCCCTGTATCCTCACCGCTGACGAGGGCTACAACCAGGAGTGGTCGACCGAACTGACCGTACAGCAGGCGCAGGACGAGTACATCAAGGCCTGGTGTGCGCTCAAGATCATGAGCAAGGTCTACGGCTTCGGCGATCCCGACGGGTTCGTGTTCAATATGTCCGTCGGCTACGACCTGGACGGCATCAAGGGCCGCAAGGTCAACACCTACATCAATAACATGATGGACGCGGGCAAGACCGCGCAGTTCAAGGAATGTAAAAAAGTCCTGACCGAGCTTTTCCCCGAGGAAAAGGACTTCATCGCCTCGATCTCCCCCAACGTTTCCCGCTCCGTCACGCTCTCCACGCTCCACGGCTGCCCACCGCAGGAGATCGAGCGCATCGCAAGCTATCTTCTCAAGGAAAAGCATCTGCACACCTTCGTCAAGTGCAACCCGACCATTCTCGGCTACAAGACCGCGCGCAGCATCCTCGATTCCATGGGCTATGACTACATCGTTTTCGACGAGCATCACTTCAACGAAGACCTCCAGTGGGAGGACGCCGTGCCGATGTTCGAGCGGCTGCAAAAGCTCGCGGACAAGCAGGGTCTTGAATTCGGCCTCAAGCTCTCCAACACCTTCCCCGTCGACACGACGCGCGGTGAGCTTCCCAATGAGGAAATGTATATGTCCGGCCGCAGCCTCTTCCCACTGACGATTGAGATGTGCAATCGCATCTCCCGCCAGTTTGGCGGCAAGATGCGCATTTCGTTCGCCGGCGGCGCGGACTACTTCAACTGCGACAAGCTCTTTGCCGCGGGCATCTGGCCCATCACCGTTGCCACCACCATCCTGAAGCCCGGCGGCTACAACCGCCTGCACCAGATGGTCGAAAAGGTCGAGGATATGCCCTACCGCGCATTTTCCGGCAACGACCCCGCCGCGATCTCCGACCTTGCCGCCTCCGCGCTGCACGACTTCCACCACCTCAAGGCCATCAAGCCACTTCCCTCGCGCAAAAAAGATGAACAGGTGCCGCTGCTCGACTGCTTTACCGCACCCTGCAAGGGCGGCTGCCCCATCGAGCAGGACATTCCCGAATACCTTGAGCTCTGCCGCAAGGGGCTCTACGGCCCAGCACTGAAGCTCATCACCGAGAAGAACGCCCTGCCGTTTATCACCGGCACCATCTGCGCGCACCGCTGCCAGGGCAAGTGCTCGCGCAACTTCTATGAGGAATCCGTCCACATCCGCGAGACGAAGCTGCTCGCCGCGGAAAAGGGCTACAACACCTTGATGGCCTCCCTCCGTATGCCCGAGCCCGTTGACGACAAGAAGGTCGCCATCGTCGGCGGCGGCCCGACCGGTATCGCCGCGGCGTACTTCCTTGGCCGCGAGGGTGTTCCCACCACGATCTTTGAGCGCGAGCGCAAGCTCGGCGGCGTGCCGCGCTATGTCATCCCCGCCTTCCGCATCAGCGACGAGGCCATCGACAAGGACGTCGCGCTCATGGAGCGCTACGGCGTCGAGGTCAAGCTCGGCAAGTCTGCTCCGTCCGTCGAACAGCTCAAGAAGATGGGCTACACGCACATCCTGATGGCCACCGGCGCGTGGAAGCCCGGCAAGCTCGACATTGAAGGCAACGTGCAGGGCGTCATCGAGTGGATGAAGCGCATGAAAAAGCAGGTCAAGCCCTGCCTGAGCGGCAACATCGTCGTTGTCGGCGCGGGCAACACCGCCATGGACGCCGCGCGCGTTGCCAAGAGAATGGGCGCGCATGCGACCATCCTCTACCGCCGCACGAAGAAATTCATGCCCGCCGACGAGCACGAGTTACAGCTCGCCATCGACGAGGGCGTCGAATTCGTCGAGCTGGCCGCGCCCGTCAAGCAGAGCCGTGGCAAGCTTCTGTGCGATAAGATGATCCTCGGCGAGCCGGATGAGAGCGGCCGACGCAGCCCCGTCAAATCCGGCGAGCAGTTCACCATCCCCTGCGACATGGTCATCTCCGCCGTCGGCGAGCAGGTCGATGCCGATCTCATGGCCGCGAACGGCATTGAGATGGAGCGCAAGGGTCCCGCGTTCGAGACGAACATCCCCGGCGTGTACTGCGCGGGCGACGCGCACCGCGGCCCTGCCACCGTGGTCGAGGGCATTGCCGATGCCGCACGCTTTGCCGAGATCGTCGTCGGTCACCCGCACATCTACGACATCCCTGCCGAGGCCGATGTGACCGAGTTCGACGCGCAGGCCAAGAAGGGTATCCTCTCGATGGCCAGTAAGTGTGTCTGCGACGGCGAGCGCTGCTTACAGTGCTCCACCGTGTGTGAAAACTGCGTCGATTCCTGCCCGAACCGCGCGAATGTCGTCATCAAGATGGCCGACGGCTCGCACGAGATCGTCCACGTCGACAAGATGTGCAACGAATGCGGCAACTGCACGCAGTTCTGCCCCTACGCAAGCGAACCCTGCCACGACAAATTCACCCTCTTCCAGACGAAGGAGGACATGGACGAGAGCGAAAACTACGGCGTGCTCTTCGAGGACGACGATATGGTCCGCCTGCGCTACGAGGACGGCGTGAAGGAATACGACTTGGCCTCCTGCGACAATGATCTCCCCGTCGAGCTCGAGGCGTTGATCCTCACCGTGCGCGATAAGTACAGCTACCTGTACGTATAACAACAAAATCGCAAAATGAAACAGGGAGCCGGTGCGTCGCACCGGCTCCTCTCCCCTTTGCAACAAAAAGAGCGCTGCCTAAGCAGCGCTCTTTTTGCGTTTATATCTTGCCTTACTTCTCGATCAGGTTCAGCTGATAGATGATCTTGGCGATCTGCGCGCGGGTCAGGGACGCGGCAGGCTCGAAGGTGGTCTCGGTCATGCCGTTGATAACCTTCGCATCGACGAGCGCCATCACGTAACCGTCGGTGCAGTCAGTGAACTTGCTCTCGGTCTTGGACTCGGCAAGCTTGTTGAGCTTGGCAGCGACCTGGCAGAACTCGAGACGGGAGATGGCCTTCGCACCGTCGAGATCGGCGGCAACAAGACCCAGCTCCGCAGCCTTGGCGATGACGTTCTTGCTCCAGTCGGCGCCGGTGGCGTCCGCAGCCTTGAGATCGCCGTTGCTGACAAGCAGGAGCTTGAGCGCGGCAGCCCAGGTCAGGGTGTCGTTGGGCGCATAGGTGGTGGCGGAGGTGCCGTTGATGATGCCGTCATTGTAAAGGTCGATGACATACTTGCCGAACCAGGAGGAAGCCTTGACGTCGGCAAACGGATTCATCAGGATGCGGCCCTGAGGCGCGGCATACTGCTTGCCGATCACGCCCTTGAGCTCGGTGGTGACGTACTCCATCACAGCCTCGTCCAGAGGGATACCGGTATCGAACTGTGCGGAAGCAGCAGCGAAGGCATAGTAGGTGTCGCCGCCGCCGGCAACAAAGTTATTGGTAACGACCGCATAGGTATCGTCCGCCTTGAACTCCTTGCCGTTGATGCTGTTGATGACCACGCGGTTGATGCTCTTGGGACCATAGTAGGTGGAAGCAGGATAGGTCTCAGCATTGGCATCATAAGCGACAGCCGTGGAGAGGGTGAAGTTGATGCCGGCAACCTGCGGGAAGCCGCCGACGGGCAGGCTGTAGGTGGAAGCCTCGAGCGCTTCAAGAAGCTCTGCGCCGGTGACATAGATGACTGCGACCGTGTTGCCAAACGGTAGAACGGTGTTGATGTCCTTCTTGGTGACATCACCCGGCTTGATGGCAGCGCGGATGCCGCCGCCGTTGGTGATGGCGACCACATGGTCAGCATCGACGGTCAGGCCTTCCTTGTTCTGCATGACCTTCCAGAGCATTGCATCGGTGATGAGATCGCCGTTGTTGGTCTCGCTGTCGCGGTTGCCGTTGGGGGCCTTCGCGCCGTTGAGCGTGACCTCGCTCTTGGCGAACACAACGCCGTATTCCTTGTCGACGCGGTCAACGATCGTCTTCGCGGCGGCGGCAACGGTCGCGTCCTTGGCGGTGTCTTCCTTGATCTCGTAAAGGGAGTTGCTCTCGATCTTCTTGCTGGCGTCATCGATGACGATCACGCCGATGTTGGCAAATGCGGTACCGGTGGACTGGATGGGCTCGCCCTTCTCGCCCTTGGTCATCACGGTGTGGGAGTGACCGTCGACGATGAAGTCGATGCCCTTGACTGCGGCGTAAAGATCGGTGGAGCGGTAAGGAGCGGACTCAGCGTCCACGCCCAGATGCGCAAGGCAGATGACGACATCCGCATCCTTGAGCGCCGCGACCTGATCGGTGGCCGCCTTGGTGAAGGCGTCACCGGTCGCAAAGGTCAGGCCCTTGATGAGCGCGGGGTTGGCCTTGGTCTGAGTCTCGGGGGTCTCCATGCCGAAGAAGCCGACCTTCACGCCGGACTTGGTGGTGTAGGTGTAGTTCGCATCGAAGATGGGGGTGCCGTCCTCATTGAAGACGTCCGCGCAGACGACCTTGAACTTGGCCTTGCTCATGTTTTCCTTGAGCTGGGCATAGCCGTAGTCGAACTCGTGGTTGCCGAGGGTGACGACGTCGTAGCCCGCGGCATTCATCATCGTGACCGCATCAGCGCCCTTGGTGGAGCTGACATAGGTCGTGCCCTGGCTGAAGTCGCCGGCGTCGACGAGGATGACCTCGGCGCCCTTGGCCTCATAGTCGGCCTTGAGCTGTGCGATGTAGGCATAGCCCTCGACCGCACCGTGCACGTCGTTTGTGTGCAGGATCACGGTCTTGCCCGCCATCGTCGCTTCTTCGGTCATGACTTCGGGCTCTCTTGTAGTTGCCGTGTCCTCGATCGCAAAGCCGGTCACAGTCAGGCTGAGAACCATCGCCATTGCGAGCAGGACGGATAGGAACTTGCGCATAGTGTTTTCCTCCTCAATTTTTTCACTCCGCTTTTTCTCTGTCTGCTCTTCGTGACACACAGCTCCTTTTCACATCTCTCAGTTGGTCTGCGCGCCAAAAGTTCGCTTTTTGTACAAATAAAAGCGGAATGTGGTATGATTTTATTGTATCGTATGTCTGCTACTTTCTCAATACGGCATTGTTCCGAATTTGCGGCAAAAATCTTGGCGCTTCTCACATTTTTTCCAAACTCTATGGAAATCAGGTAAAAAGTATGCTATGCTTTTGTCAATTTGGTACGGAATTTTTTCTCTCAGATAAGGAGGCTTCTTCCATGAAAACACTGCTTCGAGGTGGCTATGTCGTCAGCGGCCGCGGCTGCCGCCGCGCCGACGTGCTCATCGACGGGGAAAAGGTCGAAATGCTTGGCCACATCCCGCCCGAGCTCGCCGCGCAGAGCGAGGTCGTCGACGTGACGGGCTGCATGCTCTTCCCCGGTTTTATCGACGCGCACACGCACTTCGATCTCGATGTGTGCAGCACCACGACGGCCGACGACTTTGAAAGCGGCAGCAAAAGCGCCATCCGCGGCGGCACGACGACGGTCATCGACTTTGCCTGCCCTAATAAAGGGGAATCCCTTGCCTATGGGCTTGATCTCTGGCATAAAAAAGCCGACGGCAAGTGCTACTGCGACTACGGCTTCCATATGACCATCGACGACTGGAACGAGAGCATCGAGTCTGAGCTCGACGCGATGTTCGACGCCGGTATCACGTCTTTCAAGATGTACCTCACCTA
>UMBI01020413.1_pt1 | contig 9767 bp, 10 predicted proteins | sample 1963911 | NCBI WGS metagenome assembly UMBI01 (sample SAMEA4835936, study PRJEB28245) | human gut metagenome | biome: gut microbiome; material: fecal sample | place: Denmark | collected 2008
CAAGTACCTGCTGCGCAAGGCCTTTGAGGGCGACTGGCTGCCGTCGGAGATCCTGTGGCGCGAAAAGGCCGCCTTCTCGGACGCCGTGGGCCACAGCATGGTGGACGACATCAAGGAGTACGCCGAGAGCCTGTACACCGACGAGGAGTTCCAGATGCGCCGGGCAAACTACTCGGCACACTGCATGCCCTTTACCAAGGAGAGCCTGTTCTACCGCGAAATTTTTGAGAAGTACTACCACGACCAGAGCCGCACCATCGTGGGCTTCTGGATGCCCAACAAAGCATGGCCGGGCTGCAACGTCAACGACCCCTCTGCCCGCGTGCTGGCAAACTACGGTGCCTCCGGCGTATAACGCCAGAGCATTTTCAGCAGAAAAAAGTCTTTATCATTGCGGAACACCGGAGCATCTGCGGACGCTCCGGTGTTCCATTTTTACGCAAAAAAGCCCCCGCCGACAGAGGGAAAAAAGTGTCGGCGGGGGCTCAGGAAAATGTCAAATCAGGGGTTCAGGGCTCAGTCGTCTGCGGCCTCGTCCAGATTGCCCAGCTTCTTGGCCTGCTCCACAACGGCAGGCACCAGCATCTCGGGCAGGGTCTCATAGCGGGCAAACTCGGTGGTGAACCAGCCGCGGCCCTGCGTGGTCTGCCGGATAAAGGTGGTAAAGTTTGCAAGCTCTGCCAGCGGCACCTCGGCAATGATGGTCTGCAAGCCGTCCTCGTCCGGCTCCATGCCCAGCACACGGCCACGGCGCTTGGTCACATCACCCATGATATCGCCGGTGTTGTCGTTGGGCACATGGGCCTTCAGGGTGTGGATAGGCTCCAGAATGACGGGGCCGGCCTCCGGCATAGCGGCCTTGTAGGCCAGCTTTGCAGCCATGATAAAGGCCATTTCAGAGCTATCCACCGGGTGGTAGCTGCCATCCAGCAGGGTGGCCTTCAGGCCGACCACGGGGTAACCGGCCAGCACGCCCTTTTCGGCAGCCAGACGCACGCCCTTTTCCACGGCGGGGAAGAAGTTCTTGGGCACGCTGCCGCCGAACACCTTTTCCTCGAACACCACCTGCTCGCTGTCGCAGGGCTCGAAGTTGATGATAACGTCACCGAACTGGCCATGACCGCCGGTCTGCTTCTTGTGGCGGCCCTGTTTCTGGCAGGCCTTGCGGATAGACTCGCGGTAGGCAATGCGGGGAGCTTCCAGACCGATCTCCACGCCGAACTTGTTCTTCAACTTGGCCTTGACCACATCCAGATGCTGCTCGCCCAAGCCGCCGATGACCTGCTGATGGGTCTCGGCGTTGTTGATGTAGCACAGGGTGGGGTCTTCTTCCATCAGGCGCGCCAGTGCGCTGGAGATCTTGCCCTCATCGCCCTTCTTGGCCACGGTAACAGCCATAAACAGGCTGGGCTTGGGGAACACAGGTGCGGGCAGCTTGACCACGCGGTCTGCATCACACAGGGTATCGCCGGTCTTTGCGCTTACCAGCTTTGCCACAGCGCCGATATCGCCGGCACCGATGCCGTCGTTCTCGATCTGCTTCTTGCCAAGGACAGTCAGGGGTTTAGTGATCTTTTCCACCTCGCCGGTGCGGGCGTTGGTCAGCGGTTCGCCTGCGGTCACCTTGCCGCTGATAACACGCAGATAGCTCAGCTTGCCCACGAACGGGTCGGCCACGGTCTTAAAGACGTAGGCGGCAGTGGGCTCATCCTCGGTGCAGTGCAGTTCCACCGGCTCGCCGTTGGCGTCCTCAGCCAGCGTGCTGGCCTCGTGCTCCGGGCTGGGCAGCAGCTTATGCATATTGAACAGCAGCATATCCAGTGCCTGCATGTTCACGGCGCTGCCGCAGAACACGGGGGTGATCAGGCCGTCCTTAACGCCCTTGCGCATACCCTCCACGATCTCCTCGGTGGTAAAGGGTTCGCCGCCGAAAAACTTTTCCATCAGCTCATCGTCGGTTTCTGCAATGGCCTCGCTCATGGCCTCGATCAGGCCCTGGAAACGGTGGCCGATGTCCGGCAGGTCTACCTGGATCTGCTTGCCACCCTCGTACTTGAAGGCCTTCTGGCTGAACAGGTTGATGTACACAGGGGTGCCGTCATCCAGCTTTGCAGGCACGACGCAGGGGCAGACGGTGGAGCCGAAGCGGATCTTCATATCCTCAAGGATCTTGAAGTAGTTGGCGTTTTCCAGATCGCACTTGGACACGAACACCATGGTGGCCTTGCCGTTCTTGCGGGCCAGCTGGAACGCCTTTTCTGCGCCCACGGTAACGCCGCTGCGGCCGGACACGCACACCAGCACGCTCTCGGCGGCGCGGATGCCCTCGTACTCGCCTGCTTCAAAGTCGAACAGACCCGGTGCATCGATCAGGTTGTACTTGATGCCCTCGTACTCCACCGGCACAACGGACGCCGACAGGCTGGCCTTGCGCTTTGCTTCCTCGGGATCAAAGTCCGAAATCGTGGTACCGTCCTCGACCCGGCCCATACGCTCGGCAGCGCCCGAAAAATAGACCAGTGCTTCGGTCAGCGTGGTCTTGCCGCTGCCGGCATGGCCGGCAATCAGAATATTGCGGATGTTGTTGCTTGCGTATTTCATATCGGTTTTTCCCTCATTTCCGCCGCACGGAGCGTTCTCTCCGTTTTTGTGGCATATTTTACAAAGATAATACCACATCTGAAACGATTTTTAAATATATCGTTTCAAAATTTGGCAAAAACGCCTGCCAAACTTCCGGGCACTGTTTTGTGCAAGTTGACATTCGGGTGCAAAACGGGTGGGTAGAAAAAGCAGAACTCCCGGCAGCGCGTACAGGCGCGGAGCCGGGAGTTTTCGTTGCAAATATGCGGTTTTTGTGGTATGCTGTAAGTGCCGCTTCGGCGGTAAGGGCGTTGATTGCATAATCGGTGGTCTAGCTCCTTCCGGCTGCGCGCCAGAGGGGGACGAAAAATTTTTTGCTTCCCCTGACGCGAAAGCGGAAAGGGGGGATGCTTCATGACGTTTGAACAGGTCGTGCTGTTGCTCACGCTGCTTGGCGGAGCAATCTACATTACCTTCGAGATCGCATGGACGATTTCCAACGGCAAAAAGAAATGACCGCTCATGCCCTCAGAAAGCAAGCGGTCATTCTTTACGACTGATTAGCCGGATGAGGAGCTGACCATTGCAGTCAGCGCTCTTTCTATTCGTAGTATAGTCTATTTTTCCGGGTTTGTCAAGCCGCAGACCCGTCGGAAGAGGCAGGAGGTTTTACGCGATGAAGCGCGAGGATTATATCAACTGGGACGAATATTTTATGGGCATTGCGCTGCTTACCGCCATGCGCTCCAAGGACCCTAACAGTCAGGTGGGCGCGTGCATCGTAAGCCCGGAAAACAAGATCCTTTCTCTGGGCTACAACGGGATGCCCATGGGCTGCAGCGATGACGAGATGCCCTGGGAGCGGGAGGGTGCCCCCCTGCAAACAAAGTATATGTATGTCTGCCACGCCGAGCTGAACGCCATCCTCAACAGTGCCCACAACAACCTGAAGGGTGCCCGGGTGTATGTGACCCTGTTTCCCTGCAACGAGTGCACCAAGGCCATCATCCAGTCCGGCATTGCCGAGGTGGTGTACTACGGCGACAAGTACCACGACAGCGATTCCAGCATTGCGGCGCGGTTCATGTTCGAGCACGCCGGTGTCCGGCTGACCCCCTATAAGCCCACCGGACGCCGGGTAGAGTTGGAGCTGTAAGCTCCCTCTTGACCTTCCCGATGTAACGTACTATAATAGAGCCATAGCTTGAATAAATATTCAAGAGCGTTTGCATAGAGAGGGAAATATACAATGGAACTGAAAAATCGCAGCTTTTTGAAGCTATTGGACTACACCCCTGCCGAGATCGGGCAGCTGCTGGAGCTGGCCGCTGACCTGAAAGCCAAAAAGAAGGCCGGTATCCGTCACGACCAGCTGCGGGGCAAGAACATTGCCCTGATCTTTGAAAAGACCTCCACCCGCACCCGCTGCAGCTTTGAGGTGGCCGCCCACGATCTGGGCATGGAAGTGACCTATCTGGACCCCTCCGGCAGCCAGATCGGCAAAAAGGAATCCATCGCCGATACCGCCCGGGTGCTGGGTCGGATGTTTGACGGCATCGAGTATCGCGGCTACGGCCAGCAGATCGTGGAAGAGCTGGCGCACTACGCTGGTGTTCCGGTGTGGAACGGCCTGACCAACGAGTTCCACCCCACCCAGATCCTGGCCGATTTCCTTACTATTCAGGAGCATTTCGGTCACCTGAAGGGCATCCACTTTGTTTACTTTGGTGACGCCCGCTACAACATGGGCAACAGCCTGATGGTAGGCTGCGCCAAGATGGGCTTACACTTTACTGCCTGCGCCCCCAAAAAGTACCAGCCGGATCCCGCACTGGTGGAGCAGTGTCAGGCCATTGCCGCCCAGACCGGGGCGACCCTCTCCTTTGAGGAGGATCCCGTCAAGGCAGCAAAGGGCGCGGACGTGCTGTACACCGATGTGTGGGTGTCCATGGGTGAGCCGGTTGAGGTGTGGGCGGAGCGCATCCACGACCTTGCCCCCTACCAGATCAATCAGGATCTGATGAATATTGCAGGCCCGGATGCAGTATTTATGCACTGCCTGCCCGCCTACCACGACCACAAGACCACCGTGGGCAAGGAGATGGGTGAGCGCTTTGGCCGCGACGCCATGGAGGTGACTGACGAGGTATTCGAAGGCCCCCAGAGCATCGTGTTTGACGAGGCCGAGAACCGGATGCACACCATCAAGGCGGTCATGGCAGCCACCTTGGGATATCAGGAATAACGAGATAAGCCCGGAAGGTTCGCAGACCCTCCGGGCTTATTCTATCTGAAAATAATTTTCCGCTTAGCAATCATTCCGAAACTGCATTCTGCAGTTTCAGCACGCCTGCCTGCGTCAGGCGCTTACGCAGCAGCGCACCCACGATGCAGGACACCACGATCTTTGCAAGATCCAGCGCAATAAAGGGGTAGACGCAGACGGTCAGCGCGTAGCCCAGCTCGCACTGCATCTGGAACACGAACCATGCCGTGCCCAGCACATAGCAGGCGGCATCGCCCAGCACCAGACCCACAGCGGAGACCACCGGGTTGCCCTTGCTCTTTTCAATGAACATCCCGCCGATGAAGGCCAGCAGCAGATAGCCCACCAGATAGCCGCCGGTAGGGCCTGCCAGCTTGGCAAGGCCGGCACCGTAGCCGGAGAACACCGGAATACCGATGGCGCCCAGCACCAGATAGATAACCACGCTCAGGGTACCGAACTTCGGCCCCAGCAGCCATGCGGTCAGGCAGATGACAAAGTTTGCCAGCGAGATGGGCACGGCTCCGATGGGCACGGTCAGCGGGCCCAGCACGCACAGCACGGCAGCCATCACCGCGGTGACAGCCATCTGATAGGTAGTCAGTTTTTTGTCTTTCATGGTCAGTTTCCCCTCTGTTTTTTCGTTTTGTAAGGCATCCGTGCCCGAGTATACCGCACCGATGCGCCGCAGGTCAACGGAAAAGTTTGCAAAGGGTTTACAATCAATAGATATATTGTAATCCGCCGAAAAATATGATATTCTAAGAATACGGCGCTGATTGCATAATCGGTGGTCATGCTTTCCCATCCCGCAGCACTGCTTCTTCCTGTACATGGAACGAACCAGCGGCTTGTGGGAGGAGAACTTTTTTGAGCCAAGCCTCCCCAAGCCCTGAAGGCGAAGGGAGGGATGTCAGATGGATCTGTCGGAGATGCTGAACCTGCTGATGGTCATTCTTACGCTGTTGGGATTGATCATTGAGGTAATTCGCCTGACCTTTGAGGTCATGGATAAAGCTTCGCAGAAGAAAAACGATGACAACAAAAAAGATTGACCGCCCCAGTCTACCAAACTAGCGGTCAATCTTTTTGACTAATGCGGGATGGAAAGCTGACCTTTGCAGTCAGCGCCCCTTCTGTTTATAGTATAATCGCACCATCGTGTTTTGTCAAGGAGGTTCCCATGGGTGGAGGTCATGTATCACGGCCAGATTTCGGGATGCCGCAGCCGGACGCGGCGTACCCGCTGACCGAGTTCTATCTGCTGGCGCAGCAGGCGCTGGAAAAAAGCGGCAGCTTTATGCTGCCCGCCCTATACGCAGGACTGCAAGCCCCTGCCCGGCGCATCTACCGGGAGGAAGCCGCCGGGTATCTGCAGCTTGCGGCAGCTCCGGCAGAGGGCCTGACCCGGCTGCTCTCCCCTGCCCGGATGCAGCTTTTATACAGCAGCTTGCAGGTGCAGCCGGACGGCACACCTGCCGCCCTTTTGCTGACCGAGGAATGTACCCGCCTGACCGTGGCGGTGCAGCTGCTGCCGCCCTTTGTGTGGGAGGACCCGCTGCCGCCGCTGCCGGATGTTCCGGCGGCGCTCACCCTGCAATTGACCATGCAGGACGTAATGGCCATCGACACTTCCCCCGCCGCACTGGCGCAGAAGCTGGTGCACAGCACCGATGGCAAACGCTGGCTGCACCACCCCAAGGCCGAGACCTTTCTCTCTGAGCGGCTGGCGCTGCTGCAAAGGGTCTATAAATAAGGAGGGGTATCTCCCTCTTTTCCTTTCTGCGATTCCGTGGTATACTGACCGGTAAACCGACAGGATATCCAACCTCTGTCGGAGAACGTGGACGTGCCTTGCGGTCCGGTGCGTCCGGCACACAAAAAATGGAAGGAACCGGGTTTTATTCTGCAATAATCGGGGATGCTGAGCCGTATATCAAGTGAACGTCCCCGTGAGAACCACAAACATTCCATCGAGAAGCCCGCTTCCGGGCATCCAAGGAGAGTTTATACAATGGGACAGCTGACCAGAAACGAAGTATTTACCTTGGCGGTGCAGCGTTACAGCGACACCGTCTACCGCACTGCGGTGCATAATTGCCGCTGCACAGCCGATGCTGAGGATGTGGTGCAGGATGTGTTTGAAAAACTGCTGCACTACAACGGCATCTTTGAGAGTGAGGAGCATCTCAAAGCATGGCTGCTGCGGGTGGCCATCAACCGCTGCCGGGACCTGACCCGCGCCGCCCACCAAAAGGACACCGAGCTGGACGAGAACCTGCCCGCCCCCGATGTTCTGGAGGAGGACGGCAGCGTGCTGGATGCCATCCGCACCCTGCCGGAAAACTACCGCAATGCCATCTATCTGCATTACTACGAAGGATACACTGCGGCAGAGATCGGGCGGATGATGGCGGTGCCCACAAACACGGTACTAAGCTGGCTGCGGCGCGCACGGGCACAGTTACATACGATGCTGAAGGAGGAGATCGAAGATGAGGTGGTATGAATATAAGATGGAGGTCGATGACCTGACTGCCCCGGACGATCTGAAAGCAAAGTTGCTCGCCATGACCGACACCCTGACCGCGGAGGAAAAGGCCGAGCCCATGATGGCTGCCCCTGCCCCGCAGACCGCTGCACCCGCAGCACCCCTGAACACCGAAGCCAAGAAGAAAAAGCCTATCCGCTTCCCGGTAAAGCAGCTGGGCACGCTGGCTGCCTGTCTGGCCGTGTGCGTGCTGGGTTACAGCACCCTGCATCTGGGCATCGGGATGGGCAGCGCTAAAAGCAGCGCGCCCGCTCTGTACACAGCCGAGGGCTCTGCCGACAGCTCCGCTGCCTCTGTGGCAGCGGGCGGGTTTGATCTCCAGCATGCCGCGCTGGACAGCACCCCCGAGGCGGTGAATTACAGTCTGGAGGCAGGCGACCGCTCTCTGGAAACGGAATACAGCGGCACCGGCAGCACCGAGGCTGCTGCCCCTGCGGTGGACAGTGCCAAGATCATCTACACCGCCAACCTGACACTGGAAAGCAAGGACTACGAGGCAGCCCGCAGTGCGCTGGACAGCGCTCTTGCCGAGGCGGGCGGCTATCTGGAATCCAGCAGCGAATATTCCAGCAGCGGTTCCAGCCGCTCCGTAAGCCTGACCTACCGGGTGCCGCAGGCCAATTACCAGAGTTTTTTGGACGCTGTGGCCGCTGCCGGTAATGTGACCTATCGCAGCCAGCAGGCCGATGATGTGACCACCCAGTATATGGACGTGTCCGCGCGGCTTTCTAATCTGCAGGCACAGCGCACCCGCTTACAGCAGCTGCAGGCACAGGCCGAAACTCTTTCGGACTTGCTGCAGATCGAGGACTCTCTCACCGAGGTGCAGTCCCAGATCGAAAGTTGGCAGAGCCAGCTGGACTGGTACAGCGATCAGGTGCAGCAGTGCACCGTGTATATCGACCTGAACGAGGTGCAGACCTACACACCCGCCGACGAGGGCTTCTTCTCCCGCATCGGCACGGCCCTTGTCTCCGGCTGGGGCAACTTTGTGAATGGCTTGCAGCAGCTGGTAGTTGCGCTGGCCTCCGTCTGGCCGCTGGCAGTGCTGGCGTGCGCTGCTGTTGCCGTGGCGCTTGCATGGCGCAAAAAGCACCCGAAGAAGTGACCCCATAGAAATCCATTTTCCGCATAAAGGCTTCCCCCGGCCGGGGGAAGCCTTTTGTTCAACCCTGCTGAAAACAACCACCCCTGTCCCGCCGGGCTGCTGCACCGGGAGACAGGGGTGGTTTTGTATATTTTGCAGTACTTATTACACGCCGGAATAGGCCGAGAAGCCGCCGTCCACCGGCAGGCAGATGCCGGTGATGAAACCGGCTGCATCATTGTTCAGCAAAAACAGCAGTGCGCCCACAAGGTCTTTCTCGCTGTCGCCGAAGTGTCCCATGGGGGTGGCGGCAAGGATCTTTTTGGTGCGGTCGGTGGGGGTGCCGTCCTCGTTGAAGAGCAGCTTTGCGTTCTGCTCGCTGGCAAAGAAACCCGGAGCGATGGCGTTGACCCGGATGCCCACCTTGCTGAAGTGCACCGCCAGCCACTGGGTAAAGTTGGTCACAGCAGCCTTGGAGCCGGAGTAGGCAGGGATCTTGGTCAGGGGCAGGTAGGCGTTCATGCTGGAAATGTTCAGGATGTTGCAGCCCTCGCGGCCTACCATCTGGCGGGCAAAGGCCTGCGTGGGCAGCAGGGTGCCGATGAAGTTCAGGTTGAACACCATCTCCACGCCGCTCTCGTCCAGATCAAAAAAGGTGACGGTGTCGCTTTCCAGATCGGCCATCTCAAAATATTCCTTGTCCGTATTGGCGCGGGCGTTGTTGCCGCCGGCACCGTTCACAAGGATATCGCAGGGGCCAAAGTCTGCCAGCACATCCTCGGCTACCTGCAGACAGTTGGCCTTGTTCATCACGTTGCAGGTGTAGCCCTTGGCGGTGCCGCCCTCGGCTTCGATCTTGTCCGCAAGCTCCTTGAGCTTATCCATGTTGCGGCCCAGCAGCGCCACCTTTGCGCCCGCCCGTGCCAGCGCCTTGGCAAAAATGGAGCACAGCGTCCCGCTTGCGCCGGTGACGACAGCCACCTTGCCGGTGAGATCGGTGTTCAGTACATTCTTTTCCATAACATCCTCCTGTTACAGCTGTATTCATTGGCTAGAGTATAACAGAAAAAGACGGTCTTTGCCAGAACGTTCTTATTATAAAATGGGAAAGTTTTATTCTTTTTGCCGGGCAACAAGCACGATATCCTCCGGATGCGGTGCAGACGCAATCGCGCAAAATCGCAAAAATGACCGTTTTTACCTTGAAGATCTTCTAACTCTTCCAAAGCAAAAGCAGTATGATTAGCGCCTATTAGGAAAACACACTGTCAAAGGGGTTC
>UMBI01026930.1_pt1 | contig 9703 bp, 7 predicted proteins | sample 1963911 | NCBI WGS metagenome assembly UMBI01 (sample SAMEA4835936, study PRJEB28245) | human gut metagenome | biome: gut microbiome; material: fecal sample | place: Denmark | collected 2008
TATTGGATAAGATAGCGTATTAAAAAGACATCTGTTCTTTTTTGTTTCTATCACCACAAACCATTTATTTTCAACGGTTTGTGGTGTAAAAGGATCCGTAATTTCCCTTAACTGGTATGTATGTGGATTTTTACCATTGTTTCTGAAGGCTCATAGATTTTCCTTCTTGATGTGTCCTACATGATGGTTCATCCATTTACTTCAGTTACAAGGCCTTATCATGCAAACACTTAGTTGAATTTATAGTTTCACCAAGGTGAAGCAATCGTATCACTTGGGTGACTACGCCTCTCCACTTAGGTGCCAATGTATTGTCACCTAGGTGAAACAACAAAAGAAAACAGACAAAAGATAAGCATTCGGGCTTGTACGTGTTTTTTCCAGTCATAACAAAATCAAAAGCCTGGAGAGAAATACATAAGAGGCCGAATGCTTACAGTTCTTCCATAAACTTGACCGACGAGTGAACAATGCTCCAATCCATATATTCCCACGCAGGGTGTGACTTTATGGAAGCAGAAGTAAAACAAGTAATCAAAGTTTCAATCCACACACCCACGTAGGGTGTGACTTCTCATACAGTTTATATATATTACACATCCATGTTTCAATCCACACACCCACGTAGGGTGTGACCTTGGACGGGCTTTGTAAAATCCATATTGATATGTTTCAATCCACACACCCACGTAGGGTGTGACAATCTTGTTCTTTCCATAGCTCTTGTTTTTAAAGTTTCAATCCACACACCCACGTAGGGTGTGACTTCTCATACAGTTTATATATATTACACATCCATGTTTCAATCCACACACCCACGTAGGGTGTGACAATTGTACAGCCGGGAAAGACTTCCATTGACATTGTTTCAATCCACACACCCACGTAGGGTGTGACCAGATATAACCTTGCACAATATGACTATGCGCATAAGGTTTCAATCCACACACCCACGTAGGGTGTGACTCTATATCTAATAACATATTATAAATCAGCAAGTTTAATCCACTGTTATGCGAATCATCATTATTATTCAACTTCATAACGAAGAAATACTCTACAAATAATTTAATCTACTGATTATTAACACATGCGAAGATACTACTTTTTTTGTAACACACCACATTCGCATTATATTATAAGAGCCTCCTCAACTTTATAAGCCGTTTCAACACCTATTACTTCTACCCTCTTATTCTCATTTTTACTAAGAATATAAAAACGAACACTATCAAGAGACATATCAATAATATCCCTAACTCTCCCTTTTAAAAGAGAATATTGCGCTTCCGTCACTACACACTCAAAGACTGAGTTCTGCACCCTCTGTCCATAATCCAAACATGCCTTGGCCACACATCGTAAACGGCGAGCCCCCTCTTTGCTTGTAGTATCCACATCGTAAGTCACAAGAATGTACATAATTAAAAATCATTTTATAAGAAATACCGGATAATCGTCAATATCCTGCCTGATATATCTTGCCATTAACATAGCCTGCACATAAGGCAGAAGCCCTATTTCAACTTTTTCATTAAGATAAGGATGAATTATCACTTCCCTTTTCCTTGCCTGCCATGCAGTAATAAAAGTCTTTTTCCCTTTATCTGTCATAACAACCCCATTATCACCTTGGAACAAGAAGTCTTTTACTGAAATCTGTCTTTTATTAATCAACGACAAAATAAAACGGTCGCCAAGGTAAGCACGTAACTCTTCCATCATATCTAAAGCCAACGACGTGCGCCCTGGACGGAGTGTATGGAGAAACCCGACGTATGGATCAAGGCCAACAGTTTCGAGAGCGGCCGCAACATCATTGGCAATCAAGGTATATGCAAAAGACAACATGGCATTCACCGCATCCTTGGGAGGACGACGATTGCGACCATGAAATGGAAAATCAGTCTTCTGATTAAGTATCAAGATTGGCAATACCTCAAAATAGGCATTCGAAGCCATCCCCTCATAACCAATTAATTCCGTCTTATCTTGAGCCTTCAAAACATCACGTTTGGCACGTTCCAATACTTGCACCGCTCTATTAATGTCTTCATTCTCACCATAATCACGAATATATCTCCTCAATATATTGCGATAGTTTTGAATCTTACCACCAATCATCAACCGAACCACATGCAACGACCAAGATGCATCGTCCGACAATTGGTACTGCTTTTTGCGTAACAGAACATTTCCTTTCGTAGCACCTTGAACCCTGCTGATGAATCTGCCTTGTGGAGAAAGAAATGTGAGTGATATACCATTGTCACTACACAATTTCATCACACCGGGACTTGCGCCCATATATCCGAACGTAACGATGCCTTCTATATTTATGACAGGAATACGAAACACCTCCTCCTGCTGAACAGATATAACGACATTCAGCCCATCCTTACTAAGATACGCTTCCGGTGTCGTCACATACAAAGTATTCAATAGTTTTCTCATAGATACAGATTTTTAGTAAGGTAATTATCTACCGAAGTACAATTATTTACCATTTCCGGCATGCAAATATCTTTCAGCGAGCACTTGTCACAATGTTTCCCATATTCAGCCTTCGGGATAACCGCTTTACTAAATATATCGTGCATATCCCGGGCACATTGTCTGACTATATCTCGCAGTTCCTCCGTTATATCCACATTAACCCGATGGCGAAGCTCCCCATAAAAGAAAGCGCCGTATGGTATATGGATAGCATACATTTCTTCTATGCACATGATTTGTGCTGCCAACTGCACTTCATCCACCTCGTTTCTTTTCGGTTTGCCATGCTTATACTCCACAGCAACCGGTTGCCATCGCCCCGGATAGTTGGGATGCAAGATAGTATTTTCAAGAGATGAGGAAGGAAACAACTCTATGGCATCAGAGATTCCATAGAGTCCAAGTTCACGCGAAGCGATATTCACCGCACGCAATGTTATCTGGTCACCACACTTCTGTCTATAAAACGGATCATCTACATGCTTGTGCAGAATCTGTCCTTCGATGGTGAGACGATTATCGCCCCATTGCTGCTCAATGTGTATCAAAGCCCATTGCCGGGGACAGAACCTAAAGTGCTGAATCCCCGACAACATGAGCATATCGTCTTCATTGTACATACGATGGAATTATATCAGTTCCTCAATAGTTACATTTGATGGAGCATTCTCCTTATCTATAGTAACTGAATAATCGATGAATGAGCGTGGTGCTCCATCGCAGACTTTCTCCACTTTTACCAATTCAAACAACTTGTTGGCGGGAGCATTACCCAATATGGAGTCATGCTTGAAGACTATCAGTTTTTGAGCACTCATCAATCCACGTGCCGCCGAACGATCCACATCGAACATATTCTTTAATGCGTTCCAAAATAGTTCAAGGTCTTCTTCAGAAAATCCTGTCTGTTGTGCCAAGTTGGCGGAGATGAAGCCGTGACAGACGTAGAGGCCATAAGGAATGGTGGCTTTACGTCCCATTGTACGATTGCCACCATCTTGTTTTTCTGCTTCTTTCTCTGTTGCTACTGCCATACGAGTAATAGAATGTTCCGCTACAGCAATTGGATCTATAGAACGAGCAAAGGTGAACTGGATAGGGCCACGAACTTGACCCGCATTTTTACCTGTTGACATAACTGCGCCGAATGTTCTGATATCGAAGTAATTATTACACATAAAACGACGTGCTGCTTCTATTTTGTCCTTTGCATTTTTTACTTCTGAATCATCATGTGCATTATCAATCAAAGTATTCAGGACTGCCTTCTCTTTGATAAATATATCAAAGCCATTCACAAGCCCTTTTGCTATTTGTACATAGTTACGAACCTTGCGTTTCAAACAGACATCCGTAACAAGTCCCATACCTGTTTCGGCATCCACACGTGGTAGATTACCCGCATCCGGATCACCATTTGGGTTACCATCTTTTACATCAAATATGTAAACGAAATCAATTCTATTCTTTAGTTCTGACATAACTTTATATTTTTAAAATTATTATTCCATTTCTTTATTTTCCTTGTTCATAAAAAGGTCTTGACGTTGATGATAATATCCCACAAAGAACCGTCCTTGATCTTGCAGGTTAAGATGTGGAGGAAATCCTTTTGCATCAAGTTTGGATATAATTTCCTGTTTCAGCTTCTCATAGAACACTTGTCCACCCGGATTCAACTTCTCTATATGATGAGTAGAAAGGTTGAGCACCGTGGCAAAAACCATGGAAGGAGTTGCTGATGCAGCATTCATATAGCGTTCTCGAATGGAATGAATACCATTGGCATCCTCCTGTATCTTGTCAAGTACGGCAAATAGCCTTCCACAAAGATACCCTTGATTTTGATTTTCTTTGTCTAACATAACATCTAATTTTTTATGGTTGTTATTTTCGTTTAGTCTGTTGAGATATGCCTTGATGATAGCAGCACGCACTATATTGACGGATTGTTCTGTACGTATGCGACGAATACATGCTTGAAAGAGAGAAGCCGGATACGGCAACCCTTGAAATATGCTTCTCACCACAGCATCAGGAAGGTTGGGAGTCGCATCACTTGACTTTCCTCCAAGAGTAACATTTCCAAGAATGGAATGCAGTCCCAAGTACGGCTTCTTATCTTTGCGAGTGTCCACCATCTCCATATCTGTAAAATGCTTACTTATCAAACCTGCAAACTCACGCAAAGGCATCTCATTCCAATATACTACCGCAATTCTTGCCGAATTAGGAGCCAAACCCAAAATGAAGAATTTGTCATCATCGTTTGCCGATAATTTTCCGTTATAGATAGACTGGAAAGTATCATATACTAACTTTATACGCCTGTTTGGGTCGTCATTTTCTTCTTCAATCCGCCCCAATAAAGAAAATAAACTATTTTCGGACTCTTTTGAAGCCTCGCTATTGGAGGAAGCCCAGAAAAGATAAGTACGTGAGCCCACCATAAACTTATTGTGAGAATCCGAACGCAGCAAATGATTCAATGCGGTTGTATATGCAAATTCAGCTTCTTCTGATATTGGAGCATTGTATCCTTTAGATTTCCCATACGAATCATACCCGGAATTAACTTGAAATGCAACCAGTTTGGCTGTTTCTTGGCTTCCAAGTATCTTTGTAGCAGTTGTAATCTCTACAACTTTTGAATATCTCCCTGTTATCAAACAAAGATTTCCTACCACGCCATGATTCTCTTCAAACAAATTTATCAATTCCGTTTTCGAAGCCACTATTTTCGTATCCCCTTCTATAAGGAAAGAAAAGGTAGAATATTTCTTATTAAGATTTTTGGCTATATCATCCCATAAAGAATCTTTCTGCATAGCCCCAATTATAAAAGAAGGGTCTTGCTGATAAAATGCATAAACAGCTTTTATGTCCTCATTATCCGGAAAAGCATCATATATATCTTTTACTTTCGCCTTAAATACTTCAAAGTACTTACGTATCTTTTCCATATCCCCCTTATCGGAATAACCAAATACATATTTACAATTGTCATACAAATAGTTTGCAACAGGGGCACTTGACCGGCTAACACTTTTCTTAACAAGAAACTGCTGTGCCGACTTCTTATCTATGCGCCTGTCTTCAAAGCGCAGAAATTTTCCACATCTATCAATAACAATAATAAATCCAATCTCTTTGTATTCTAAACCAAAAGGGGCCACATCATCTCCACTTCGATGATAGTAATCATATAATGCTTTCAGTATCATCTCAACACCTCCTCACTATCTTTATCCGGTACAACAATCACTCCCTTTTTCATTTGGACTCTATAAAACATAGCATCCGGTTTTTGTGGATTTTCCTCAAAGTCCATATCATAAAGCATAATGCCGAAATCCCTGTCTTCGGCTAAGGGATTATCAAGATTATCAGTACTTTCAATATACTTCCAGTTTGCAGAAAACTCACGACATCCGAGATAGGGCTGCGTAAAACATTGCCCTTGTGATGCCCTGCGTTCGAACATCTGATAATACTTCATAGGATTCTCGTCAGCACTTGGCTGATGCTTGGCAAAAGCCTCTTTGGGACGGTCTTTTACCGGAATAAATACTAACTTAGCATAAATTCGGTAACGCACATCCAGCAGAAGCAAAGTGTTCTTCTGTTGGCGTGTCTTTCCATCATCTATATAAATTGGTTTCATGCTGGAATTTACCACCGCTCCAACTTCATTCCGTCTAATGGTAGCCCATTTTATAGGCCTGAGTACCTCAATCTTGGTTACCTGCCAACGCATGGCATAGCGTTTAAACAGTATCGCTTCAAAGATGGCGCGTGCCGCCGATGGCGTTATGACATCGTAACTCACACGCTCTACTTTCAATTCCGGACGAGTGAAACAAGCCCAATCGCCCCACACCTCCAAACAATATTCTTTATCTGTATATTCCATATCATTCATCGTTTTCCTTGTTTTCCAATAAATCTTCTGGCTTCTGACCTTCAAAAAACCTTTTTGCCGACAAGGGAGTTACCACTTCACGACCGGTTTTTTGCTCCAACTGTTCGCGTGCCACACGAGCCACATCACCACCATCAGCCGCACACTGCATATTTTCACCCAATGTCTGAGGATTTTTAGCTTTAGTAATACTTGTCGTAGAGAGTTCGGCCAGCATATTAAGAACCAATTCTTCATTGGTCATATTGTCCCGGAGATTTTCTTTCTTCAAGCCCTTGAACTGTTTGTACTCCTTTGCCGACTTTCCAGCCCATTGCTGATAGATAATGTCTGTAAGAGTAGCATATTGAACACCTTCCTCTACATTATGTAGTTTCCATTGATCTGTAAGATCTTTACGGATTTCAATGCTCTTCAAGCGTTGGTTTATCCAGTTGTCAGAGTAACCAAGTCGCTTGTAGTCCATCATAGCTTGCTCAATACTCAACTCAGGGTCTTGCATCTGATCAAGACGTTCGGATGCTACATGTGCCATCCATTGCTTGAACGGTTCTGCCTTGGGAGATGGGATAGACTGAATGATACGTAGTAGTTGTTCTGTATCAGCCACATCTGTAAGTCGCATCTTACCGTCTGCGGCTTTCATTTTCAAACCGTGACAATTTGTCACGGTTTCATTTCCCTCTTCTTTAAGTCTTTGCTTTAACTTACGCCAATAAGCAGTTGCATCAACACTGTCTGTTAAAACTGACACCACATCAACTATCGAAAAATACCATTTTTCCTTTTCATCATCCCACACGGTGCGGACTTTACGTTCTTCAAACAATTTCAATGTTTCTTTCTTTGTCATATCCGTTTCTTTATATCATTAATACTTCCTCCAGCCAATGGTTATCAAGACTGAGACCTGTGGCTTTATTATACTGAGACCTGTCTGCCAATACATATATTCCTTCCAATATTTCTTCGACAAGCCCATAGCCTTTCAGTTGCTTAAAATCATAGGAACGGATGCCTACAGTAAATTTCGCCAATTGCTTCACCAACGAGTAGGTACACCCCGATTCTTTCAACTGCTCTATAAGTTCCATGCTGTTTTCCCAATTTACGATAACATTTATACTTGTATCATCAATCAGGCGAAATTCTTTTGATGCAGTTTCAAAACATAACTCAGTAGGTTTGTAAAGCCAGTGCTTTATATCCTTTTCATCAAATGTTTGTTTTCTGCTATACAATTGACAAAAATACGCTTTCATGGTAGAAGGAGCAAACCAATCACTATCTTCCGGCAAATTCAACCGAGCATTGTTGGAGTCAGCCATTGAACCGAAGGGATTTCGCTTCTCTGCAGCCAGACTGAACACAAATGTATGTCCCATTGCACTTCGTCCTTCCCGATTGCACCGTCCCGCTGCTTGCAATACAGAATCGAGTCCTGCTTCTTGACGGAACACAACCGGAAAGTCTATATCCACACCAGCCTCCACAAGTTGGGTTGCAATGACCCTGACAATCGGCTGCAACCCATCCTTCAATAAAGTTTTTATTTTACCAATAGTTTCGTGTAAGTGGGCAGGGCACATCATTCTAGACAAATGCAATTTCACTCCGTCATTGGGCAAACGGTCATACAGCTCTTTGGCATCTTTACGAGTGTTCACTATGCACAACACCTTATTATATTCAGACACCTTTGCAGCTATCTCATCGTATGTTCTTCCTGTATCATCGATTGCCAACTTCACACGGCGAAGTTGGTCATGCAAAGCAAATTCTTCCGGAATAATTTCCTTGATATGTTCTATTCCCTTAAAATCAGCTTTAGGATTTGTTCCTTCTATCAGACCGCTCAATACCGGCTGACTTGCCGTGGTAAACAATACCGAAATCCCGAACATTTCCTGATACGCTTTCAGCGCATCGACTATCGGCTGCAAGAAGCCGGTTGGCAACATCTGAACCTCATCCAAAACAAGAATTGAATTTGCCATGTTGTGCAGTTTGCGGCAATCAGATGTTTTATTGCTAAACATAGATTCAAAAAGCTGTACATTGGTAGTGACAATAATGGGATAGTTCCAATTCTCTGTAGCCAATTTTGCTTTTTCCCTATTTTCCTCGTCCTTAATATCATCGGGGTCGAAATTACTATGATGCTCCAATACATTTTCTTCACCAAAGATTTCCTTCAAAAGCCCTGCCGTTTGCACAATGATACTGGTATATGGGATGGCGATGATGATACGATTCATTGAATGGCTTACAGCATGCTTCATGGCCCATAACAAAGAAGAAAGTGTTTTACCGCCTCCCGTCGGAACCGTAAGGCTATAAAATCCTTTTTCGCTTGAAGAAGTTCTACTGCATTGTTCTTTCACTTGCCGGCGGATGCGGTTCACTTTCGTATCGGCTGCATTCGATTGCAGTTTTTGCATATATACCTCCAGTTGTGGAAGCAAATCGACAAGCGTAGCCAAATTTCCCCGCTTCCGCCATGACTCTACATCCATAAACCGTTCTGTATCGAGTCGGTCGGCATCTACAAGACAGGAAAAAAGCATACGGGAAAGGTGATGAAAGTGTTTCCATTCAACCTTTGATTTAGAAAAAGGTGAATCAATAAATTCTTGGAATAATAAAGGTTTGTTTATGCTAATGTCACCCTCGTTTATTTCTTCGGACAATAGCCTCTCTTTCAATATGTTTTCCACATCCCCAAAATTATGTAACCCCGTGTGATGAGAAATAATTTGGTTTACAAGAAGATGGGAAACATCTTTTCCCATAAGTTCTTTTGCCAATATTCCACCCACAAAAGCATGGGTATGATCATCATAGCGCTTCTTGTCACTCGTAGGCAAACCATTCATCTTGCGTATGTATTGCTGGAATGCCGCCCGTTCCTTTCCTTTATCATGAAGTAGGCCGAGCGCACGCCCCCAAGAAGGAAGTCCGAACTGCCCGGCGAAGGATGCCGCCATATCAGCAACCCCCTTTTGATGTTCATCATTGGTTTGTATCATCCATTGACCATTCTCCCTATTTTGATACAAATGGGATATCAACTGCTTTTCATCTATCATCTGATTAAATTTATAAGGCTAGCATTTCACAAATATATATAATAATATCAGACCCTCGCAAAAGAAAATCATATTTCAGGTCAGCTTCATCAGTTTTCATCCTTAAAACAAGAAATACAATCAACAACGACAAGAACGGGCATTCCGCCTTGTCGACTCCACACAGGGAAAGGAGAACAAACCATTTCGGAGGGGA
>UMBI01051228.1_pt1 | contig 9645 bp, 3 predicted proteins | sample 1963911 | NCBI WGS metagenome assembly UMBI01 (sample SAMEA4835936, study PRJEB28245) | human gut metagenome | biome: gut microbiome; material: fecal sample | place: Denmark | collected 2008
AGGCACACCGCCACGCGCTTTCCCGTTGGAGGCGAGACGGTGGATCGTGCCGTAGGGTTGATCGAGATGCCACGCGCCGTCTTCGATGACGCGGTAGCTCTCGTCCTCGCCGAGAAAGAGAGCGAATGAGCCGACGATCTCGCCATTTTCAAGCATCACATAGCTGCTGCCGCATGCGATATCATAGGTGACGATCTGCGGTCTGGGTACTCGTCGCCCCATTGCGAGGCATTGCCGTTTGCGCGCATGTAGCGCTTTGCGGCGGCGAAGACGTCCAGCACCGTGTCGACGTCCTGCAAGGTGGTTTTGCGAATTTCCATTTTAGCCCTTGTGCTGCTCGAACCAGCCGGTGATCTCGTTTAAGCGGCGGATGCGGTGCTTGGGCTTGCCGCTGCGGGAGAGCTCGTGGTTCTCGCCGCGGAAGAGCACGAGGCGGCTCTCGACGCCGTGCGCGATCAGCGCAGAGTACATCTGATAGCCCTGATCGACGGGGCAGCGGTAGTCCTCGAGCGAGTGGAGAAAGAGCGTCGGCGTTTTGACCTTGTCGGCGTACTTCATGGGGCTGTGCCACCAGAATTTTTCGACATCCGGCCAGATGGTCGAGCCGCACTGGTCTTCGGAGAAGTCGGGGCCGATGTCGGACACGCCGTAGAAGCTCGTCCAGTTCGAGATCGAGCGCTGGCTGGCGCAGGCGCGGAAGCGGTCGGTGTGGCCGATGATCCAGTTGGTCATAAAGCCGCCGTAGGAGCCGCCGGTTTCGAAGAGGTTATCTGCGTCCATCTCGGGATACTTTGCGAGCGCCGCGTCGCAGAACGCCATCAGATCATCGAAGTCGACCGTGCCGTACTTGCCGCGGATATCCATGAACGCGCCGCGGCCGTCGGAGCCGGTGGGATTGCAGAAGATGACGAAATAGCCACGGCTCGCCCAGTACTGCATCTCGTGATAGAACACGGGACCGTAGACGGTCTTGGGACCGCCGTGAATATCGAAGATGACGGGGTACTTTTTGCCCGCTTCGAAGCCCATCGGCTTTAGGATAAAGCCGTGCACCTCGTGGTCGCCCGCGGTGAGGTTGAGGGGGGCAGGCTGGGCAACGTATTTGCCGCGCAGCATTGCGTCGTTGAAGTGCGTGACGCGGCGGCCCGTCTCGTCGTAGAGCTCCTGCGGCTTCATATCCCAGAGCGCGCAGAGGAGCATTTTGCCGTTTTTGCGGTCAAAGCAGTCGACGCTGCCGTCGCGCACGAGGACGGGGGAGACGGTGCCGTCTTCGAGCTTGTAGAGCCCCGCGCCGTCGAAGCGCGTCGAGATGAAGTACAGCACGTCGCCGTCCATCTTGAACGCCTGACCGCCGCCGTGGCGGACGTCGCAGCCGACGGAAGAACCGATGGCCTCGCCGTAGACGGCGTAGGGCGTGACGGCAAGCGTCTCGTAGTCGAGCTTGTAAAAGTCGCAGTCCGTGTTCATGCCGAACTTGCCGTCCGCGGCCATGACGAGCAGGAAGGACTTGCCGAGCGCGTATGTCGCGATGACGAAGTCGGGGCGACTCTTGACGACGAGCTCCTGACGGCGCGAGGCAAGGTCGATGCGGTAAAGGTCCTGACCGCCGAAGTGCGCGGGGCGGGGGACGGAGACGTCGAGAAGACTGAAATAGACGGTCTTCTGATCCTCCGCGAGCTGGACATCGGAGACGTTGAAGCCCGCATCCGTCAGGCGGGTGAGCGACTTTTTCTTCGCATCGTAGTAGAAGAGACTTTCATACGCGCCGCGCGTGTATGTGCCGCCGTTCCACCACCAGGGTAGCTGAGAGATGACCTCGTAATCCTCGTTTTCCTTTTTGTCGTCAAAGTAGGCTTTCACGAGCTTCCTGTCGCCTTTATAGAGGTCCTCAAAGCCGGGAAAGGTCGAGCCGACGACAAGCAGGCCACCGTTTTTGAGAGGGAAGACCTGCGAGACGGGGATGGGAAACGTGTAGGCAAGATCGGCCTCGCCGCCGTCGAGTGCGATCTTGTAGAAGCGGCTCGTGAGCGATGGTTCCTTTTCCCCCTCGCGGTCGCCCGCGAAAAGAACCGTGTTTTCATCCAAGTAGCAGAACGAGGATTCCTTGCCGCCGCCGGTCAGCGCGCGGACGCGGCCGCCTTTTAAAAGATAGAGGCGGGATTTGTAGCAATTTTTTTCTTTTTTCGCCTGACTCACGGTGAAGCAGGCGCTTGTCCCCTCGGGGGAGAATGTCACGTTCGCAAGTGAGCGGACGGTGCAGAAATCGTCAATGGCGATGGGCTTCATGGGAAAACTCCTTTCATCCGTCTGCGCGCAGAGCGGCGCAAAATCACGCATGCATCATACCACAGCGACAAATATATTGCAATCCGCGGCAAAATCCGTCGAAGCGCACAAAAAAACATCTGCGGAATCCGCAGATGTTCACAAAAAATGCCTTGACTTTTCTGTACCCATTTGGTAAAATAAAGCGCTTATAAACGGGAAAGGGCGAGGAAAATTCCCCACCCATTACCGAGAGAATAGCATACCGCGGCAAAAAAAGCAAGATGCAGTTCGCTTTGTTTTACAACAAAGCCGGGTGTGTCGAACTGAATAGAGCCGCCGCAATACATTCCTTCAAGCGGACAGGGCTTGAAGAAAAGAAAGGCGTGAAGAGCAAAATGGCCAAAGACAAGATGTATGGCAAAACCCTTCGCAAGAATTTCGCCCGACACGAGGAGATCGTGGAGATGCCGAACCTGCTGGCGCTTCAGAAGAAGTCCTACCAGTGGTTCCTCGATACGGGTCTGCGCGAAGTCTTTTCCGACGTCGCCTCGATCTCGAACTACGCGGGCAACCTGGAGCTGAGCTTCATCGACTACAAGATGGACGAAGCACCCAAGTACGACGTGCTCGAGTGCAAGGCGCGCGACGCGACGTATGCCGCCCCCCTGAAGGTAAGTGTGCGTCTCTACAACAAGGAGACCGGCGAGATCAAGGAGCAGGAGATCTTCATGGGCGACTTCCCGCTCATGACCGAGTCCGGCACGTTCGTCATCAACGGCGCCGAGCGCGTGGTGGTTTCCCAGCTCGTCCGTTCCCCCGGCATTTACTACGGCAAGGAGATCGACCTCAAGACCGACCTCCCGCTGCTGACGTCCACCGTCATCCCGTACCGCGGCGCATGGCTCGAATACGAGACCGACGCCAATGAGATGTTCTGGGTGCGCATCGACAAAAACCGCAAGATCCCCATCACCGAGCTGGTGCGCGCCATCGGCTTCAAGACCGACGCCGAGATCCTCGAGCTGTTCGGCGATGACGACCGCGTGGCCGTCACGCTCGAAAAAGACGCCTGCAAGACCTATGAAGAGGCGATGCTCGAGATCTACCGCAAGCTGCGCCCGGGCGAGCCGCCCACGGTCGAGGCCTGCGAGACCCTCATCAACAACCTCTTCTTCGACCCGCGCCGCTATGACCTGTCCATGGTCGGCCGCTACAAGTACAACAAGAAGCTCTCCCTGTGGGCGCGCATCCGCGGGCAGAAGCTTTCCTTCCCCGTCGCCGACCCGCGCACGGGCGAGATCATGTTTGACGCAGGCCACATCGTCACCGACGAGGAAGCGCGCGAGATGGATGCCATCGGCGTCAACGATGTGACCATTGAGGTCGATGGCCGTACGATGCGCGTGTTCTCCAACCACATGGTCGATCTTGACCGTTTTGTCGACTTTGACCCCGTGGCCGAGTGCGGCATCAAAGAGCGCGTGCGCGAGAGCGTGCTCAAGGAGCTGCTCGAGCAGTACAGCGGCGAGGAGCTCAAGGAAGCTATCCGCGACAACGCCGACCGCCTCGTCCCCAAGCACATTCTGGTCGACGATATCCTCGCCTCCATCAACTACATGAACGCGCTGGCGCACGGCATCGTCTATAAGGACGATATCGACCACCTCGGCAACCGCCGTCTGCGCTGCGTGGGCGAGCTGCTGCAGAATCAGTTCCGCATCGGTTTTTCCCGTATGGAGCGCGTCATTCGCGAGCGCATGACGATCCAGGATCTCGACATCGTCACCCCGCAGAGCCTCATCAACATCCGCCCCGTCACCGCGGCGATCAAGGAGTTCTTCGGATCGAGCCCTCTGTCCCAGTTCATGGATCAGACGAACCCGCTCGCCGAGCTGACGCACAAGCGCCGTCTGTCCGCTCTGGGCCCCGGCGGCCTTTCCCGCGAGCGCGCGAACATGGAAGTGCGAGACGTGCACTACAGCCACTATGGCCGTATGTGCCCGATCGAGACGCCGGAAGGTCCGAACATCGGCCTGATCTCCTACCTCGCGACCTACGCCCGCATCAATGAGTACGGCTTTATCGAAGCGCCGTTCCGCAAGGTCGACCACGAGACCTGCCGCGTGACCGACGAGATCGAATACATGACCGCAGACGTCGAGGACCAGTACATCGTCGGTCAGGCTGCCGAGCCTGTCGATGAAAACGGCTGTCTCGTCAACCAGCGTATCACCTGCCGCCACCGCGACGAGATCGTCGAGGTCGACCGTGACCGCGTCGACTATATCGATATCTCCCCGCGTATGATGGTCTCCATCGCGACGGCGATGATCCCGTTCCTGCCGAACGACGACGCGAACCGCGCCCTGATGGGCGCGAACATGCAGCGCCAGGCCGTTCCTCTGCTCCGCCCCGAGGCGCCGATCGTCGGCACCGGTATGGAGCATAAGATCTGCATGGACTCCGAGGTCGTCATCCTCGCCGAGGGCGACGGCATCGTCACCAAGATGGACGCGCGCGCCATCACTGTCGCCTACGACAACGGTGAGACGAAGGAATACAAGCTCACGAAGTTCCTGCGCTCCAACCACGGCACGTGCATCAACCAGCACCCGATCGTCGATGTCGGCGAGCGCGTGCATGGCCGCCGCCTGAACGAGAACGGCGTGTGGGAAGACCCCACCGTCCTCGCCGACGGTCCCGCGACCGATCAGGGCGAGATCGCCCTGGGCCGCAACATCCTCGTCGGCTTCATGACCTGGGAAGGCTACAACTACGAGGACGCCGTCCTGCTGAACGAGCGCCTTGTCCGCGAGGACTATTACACCTCCATCCACCTCGAGGAGTACGAGCTCGACGCACGCGATACCAAGCTCGGTCCCGAAGAGATCACGCGCGATATCCCCAACGTCGGTGAAGACGCGCTCAAGGACCTTGACGAGCGCGGCATCATCCGCATCGGCGCGGAGGTCCACGCCGGCGATATCCTCGTCGGTAAGGTCACGCCCAAGGGCGAGACCGACCTGACTGCGGAAGAGCGCCTGCTGCGCGCCATCTTCGGCGAAAAGGCGCGCGAAGTGCGCGACACCTCCCTTAAGGTGCCCCACGGCGAGAGCGGTATCGTCGTCGACGCCAAGGTCTTCTCCCGCGAGGCGGGCGACGAGCTCGGCCCCGGCGTGAACATGGTCGTGCGCGTTTACATCGCGCAGCGCCGCAAGATCCAGCCGGGCGACAAGATGGCCGGTCGTCACGGCAACAAGGGCGTTGTCTCCCGCATTCTGCCGCAGGAGGATATGCCCTTCATGCCCGACGGCACGCCGCTTGATATCGTGCTGAACCCGCTGGGCGTTCCGTCCCGTATGAACATCGGTCAGGTGCTCGAGGTCCATCTGGGCTATGCGGCCAAGACCCTTGGCTACAAGGTCGCAACGCCAATCTTCGACGGTGCGAGCTATGAGGATATCCGCGAGGAGCTCATCAAGGCTGGCCTCGATCCCGAGGGCAAGAGCTGGCTGTACGACGGCCGCACCGGCGAGCGCTTCGACAACAAGGTCACCGTCGGTTACGTGTACTTCCTCAAGCTGCACCACCTAGTCGACGATAAGATCCACGCCCGTTCCACCGGCCCGTACTCCCTTGTCACGCAGCAGCCGCTCGGCGGCAAGGCGCAGTTCGGCGGTCAGCGCTTCGGCGAAATGGAAGTTTGGGCCCTCGAGGCTTATGGCGCAGCTTACACCCTGCAGGAGATCCTGACGGTCAAGTCCGACGACGTGACCGGCCGTGTGCGCACCTACGAGTCCATCGTCAAGGGCCACAACATCCCGCAGCCCGGCGTGCCCGAGTCGTTCAAGGTCCTTGTCAAGGAACTCCAGGCCCTGTGCCTCGATGTTCAGGTCCTCGACCGCGACGGCAACCAGATCGAACTCAAGGAAGACGAAGACGCGATGGATACGTTCAACCTCGCCCGCATGGACGCCGAGGATGACCGCCACCGCAGCAACCCCTTCGCCGATGAAGCCGAGCTCGAGGACGCAGGCTTTGAATATGTCGCTGATGATGAAGTCAACGCCGACTTTGCCGGCGACGATCAGGAAGACTGAGAAAAGGAGGAGCATATAGAAAATGAGTTACGCAACGTTTGACGCCATTAAAATCGGAATCGCTTCTCCGGAGATGATCCGTGAATGGTCTTACGGCGAGGTCAAAAAGCCCGAGACCATCAACTACCGCACCCTCAAGCCCGAGCGCGACGGCTTGTTCTGCGAGCGCATCTTTGGCCCCACGAAGGACTGGGAGTGCCACTGCGGCAAGTATAAGAAGATCCGCTACAAGGGCAAGATCTGCGACCGCTGCGGCGTGGAAGTCACGCGCGCCAAGGTCCGCCGCGAGCGCATGGGCCACATCGAGCTCGCCACGCCCGTTTCCCACATCTGGTATTTCAAGGGCATTCCGTCCCGCATGGGCCTGCTGCTCGACATCAGCCCCCGCATCCTGGAAAAGGTGCTGTATTTCGCCGCTTATATCGTCACCGATCCCGGCGAGACCCCGCTGATGCGCAACCAGATCCTCTCGGAGAAGGAATACCGCGATATGCGCGAGAAGTATGAGGACGATTTTGACGCCGGTATGGGCGCCGAGGCCGTCAAGAAGCTCCTCCAGCAGATCGACCTCGAATCCTTGTCCGAGCAGCTCCACGCCGAACTCAAGAGCGCGAGCGGCCAGAAGAAGGCCCGTATCGTCAAGCGCCTTGAGGTCGTGGATGCGTTCCGCATCTCCGGCAACAAGCCCGAGTGGATGATCATCGACGTGCTGCCCGTCATTCCGCCCGAAATTCGCCCGATGGTCCAGCTCGACGGCGGCCGCTTCGCGACCTCCGACTTAAACGACCTCTACCGCCGCGTCATCAACCGCAACAACCGCTTAAAGCGCCTCATTCAACTCAACGCGCCCGACATCATCGTGCGCAACGAGAAGCGCATGCTGCAGGAAGCGGTCGACGCGCTGATCGACAACGGCCGCCGCGGCCGCGCCGTCACCGGTGCGAATAACCGCGCACTCAAGTCCCTTTCCGACATGCTCAAGGGTAAGCAGGGCCGCTTCCGTCAGAACCTGCTCGGCAAGCGTGTCGACTACTCCGGCCGTAGCGTTATCTGCGTCGGCCCTGAGCTGAAGATCTACCAGTGCGGTGTGCCGAAGGAAATGGCACTCGAGCTGTTCCGCCCCTTCATTATGAAGAAGCTCGTCGAGGACGGCGCCGCCAACAACATCAAGTCCGCCAAGAAGATGGTCGATAAGGGCCGCACGGAGGTCTGGGACGCGCTCGACGTCGTCATCAAGGATCACCCCGTCATGCTCAACCGTGCGCCGACGCTCCACCGTCTCGGTATTCAGGCGTTCGAGCCGGTGCTGGTTGAAGGCCGCGCCCTCAAGCTCCACCCGCTGAACTGCACGGCGTTCAACGCGGACTTCGACGGCGACCAGATGGCTATTCACGTGCCCCTGTCTGCCGAGGCGCAGGCCGAGGCCCGTATCCTGATGCTATCTGCCAACAACCTGCTGCGTCCTCAGGACGGCGGCCCTGTCACGGTGCCGACGCAGGATATGGTTCTGGGTTCCTACTACCTCACGTTCGAGCGCTTTGAAAACGGCGTTTCCCAGATGGATAACGACGAGTTCTGGCCGCAGGACATTGACTTTGCCCTTGCCGGCAAGCGCTACGACGAGCTGACCGACGAAGAGAAGGCCAGCGTGAATCTGCACGTTTACCGCGACGAGGACGAGGCCATGCTCGCCTACAACGACCACCTCATCGGTATCCACCAGCCCATCCTTGTCCGCACGGTCAAGCAGATGCCGGACGGCACCATGGGCAGCAAGGTCGTGCGCGTTACCATCGGCCGCATCATCTTCAACCGCAACATCCCGCAGGACCTTGGCTTTGTCAAGCGCGTGGATGAAAACGGCGAGCCGACCGAAAACTACTTCGACTACGAGATCACCGAGGTCTGCGGCAAGAAGCTGCTCGGCAAGATCGTCGACCGCACGATCAAGCTGCACAACTTCACCATCGCGGCCGAAGTGCTCGATAACATCAAGGCCACGGGCTACAAGTTCTCCACCCGTGCGGCCATCAGTATCTCCGTTGCGGATATGACCATTCCGCCGGCAAAGTACACCCTCATTGCCGAGACCGAGCAGCGCGTCGTCGACATCGAAGACCAGTTCAAGATGGGCTTCATGACCGAGGATGAGCGCTACCGCGCCGTCGTCAAGGAGTGGGAAAAGACCACCGCGGACGTCACCGACGCCCTGCAGAAGAACATGGACCGCTACAACCCCATCTTCATGATGGCGGACTCCGGCGCCCGTGGTTCGATGAAGCAGATCCGTCAGCTGACCGGTATGCGCGGTCTGATGGCCAACACCGCCGGTAAGACGATCGAGATCCCGGTCAAGGCAAACTTCCGCGAAGGCCTGTCCGTCCTTGAATACTTCACCTCCTCCCGAGGCGCCCGTAAGGGCCTTGCCGATACGGCTCTTCGTACGGCAGACTCCGGTTACCTGACCCGCCGAATGGTCGACGTCTGCCAGGATGTTATCATCCGCTCCGACGACTGCGGCGCGACCCGCGGTATCACGATCAGCGAGATCAGCGAGAACGGCCAGGTCATCGAAAAGTTCTCCGAGCGCGTCAACGGCCGCTATCCGGTCCACGACGTGATGAAGCCCGGCACGGACGAGGTGCTCATTTCTAAGGATCACATGATGACCCCCGAGGATGCCGACCTCATGGAGAAGTTCGACATCCACTCCGTCGAGATCCGCACGGTGCTTACGTGCAAGGCCCACAGCGGCGTTTGCGCGAAGTGCTACGGCATGAACCTTGCCACCTCCAAGCCTGTCGGCCCCGGCGAGGCGGTCGGTATCATCGCGGCCCAGTCCATCGGCGAGCCCGGTACGCAGCTGACGATGCGAACCTTCCACACCGGCGGCGTTGCGGGCGGCGATATTACCCAGGGCCTTCCGCGAGTCGAGGAACTGTTTGAGGCGCGCCGTCCCAAGAAGATGGCGACCCTCGCCGAGATCGGCGGTAAGGTCCGCTTCGAAGAGGCGACCAAGGGCAGCCTGCTCAACATCATCGTCACCGCGGACGACGGCGACAACCGCATCTACTCGGTGCCGCACACCGGCCTGCGCGTGAACGACGGCGACGTCATCGCCAAGGGCACGCAGCTGCAGGACGGCGCGCTGTCCCCGCACGATATCCTGCGTATCCGCGGCACGTCCGCCGTTCATGACTACCTCATTCAGGAAGTTTTGAAGGTTTACCGTCAGCAGGGCGTTGACATCAACGATAAGCATATCGAGGTCATCGTC
>UMBI01058178.1_pt1 | contig 9572 bp, 9 predicted proteins | sample 1963911 | NCBI WGS metagenome assembly UMBI01 (sample SAMEA4835936, study PRJEB28245) | human gut metagenome | biome: gut microbiome; material: fecal sample | place: Denmark | collected 2008
GTCATACTCGATATTCTCCAAAATCAGTTCCCGATAGCTCTCTCGTTCTCGTATCCAATCCTGTCCGGTCCGATTGGCCCCTGCGGGGGGTTGGGGGTTTGATTGGATAGGATTTGATCCTTCCGTACTTGGTGAATCAGTATTTTGTTTTTCAGGGTTTCTTTTCTCTTTATTTAATTGCGGCCGGTTTTCCAGACATGGGTTATCCATATCCGGGTTTTCCGTATCTGGACAAGCCGTATCCGGCTCGCCCTCACACGGCTGGCCCGCGTCCGGGGGATGGGGCGTTTCGTAGATGACATACTCCACATCCACTATCTTGCCCTTGCTGTCCCGGAGCCGGTTGCGGACTATGTACCCGGCTCGCTCCAACTCCTTCAGGGCGGAGCCAATGCTGTCCGTGCCTTCCTTGCAAATTTTTGCCAGGCCCCTGGTGGTGTAGTTCCAGTCCTCCGGCAAGGACAGCATCATGGAGAGCAGCCCTTTGGATTTCAGAGACAGCCCCGCGTTGCGCAGGTGGTGGTTGGACATCACCGTATAGTCGCGGGTTTTCTCAATACGAAATACCGCCATGGTATCACCTCCCTTCGGCGGTCAGAAAAAGTGTTTGTTTTCGGGGAAAACGCGGCCTCTACGCCGCCCGGACACCCCGGAGGGGAAAACCTATGGGCGGAGGCCTTTCGGCTGATTGTGGAAGAAAAAGCATAGGATTTTTGACTCCTTTTGGCACAACTTTAAGTGATATTTGCATTTCTAATTACAAATAAAAAGATGTCTAAAATGTAAAAACACCATAGGGATGTGACCTATGGTGTAAAATTGATATTATCTTAATATTCATTGCCAAAAATCTTCAACAATGGTATAATTTTCTTTGATGAGAGGCTGTATCTTTAACCTCTTTTATGCGGTATGAGAAATATTAAACTACATATACTGGCCAAGTCAACATATGGAGGGATTAATGTGACCTGCAATATCTTAAGTTTTGAAATAAAAGGCCTTTATGGTGTGCGTGATTTTCTGATTGAACTTAGTGGTAATAAAGTTATTCTTGTGGGTGAAAATGGTTCTGGAAAAACCACTGTCTCCCGTATCATTTATGCCACTCTATCTTGTAACTGGGATATGTTAAGATCATATCCATTCGAAAAGGTTGTCATTAACTTTAGTGATGAATCTGTTGAAATAACATCAGGCATTTTAAACGATATATTTGCTACTCCAGATATAGACCGTATAGAATATTTGGTTGATCGAAGATGGCGTAGGAAAAGTCTAAATGACTTTATTTCTACTGTCCTAGAAGTAAAGAAACAATATGAAATTTCCTCCAAGAGCGATAAAACAATCTACAACAAACAAATTAAGGCCTCGATACCGTATGAATATATTTCCGATGTCATTAACAGTTCAAATATAAATACTTTATACCAAATTACGCAAAAAATTCAAAGCAAATTTCAATCTAAAATCTTGTATCTTCCCACTTATAGAAGAATTGAAGACCAGTTAAAAACCATTTTTCCGGATGTTGATAGTGATGTGTGGGAAAAAGCTAGGAAACGCATTAATTCCGAAAAGGTTGTAGAATTAGTCGAATTTGGGATGGATGATGTTGAGCGGTTGGTTACCCGAGAACAAGACAGTTTGAAATCATTTTCCCAAACTCAGCAGAACAAACTTACGCTTGGATATTTGAGCGAAATTGTTTCAAAAAGCTACGATAAAAGCTCTAGTTATACTAAAATCCGCGAGTTGAGTGATGATGAAATTTTGGAAGTTCTCAGTAGAATTGATTCTACCATTTTGCCTGATGAGATAAAAGAAAAAGTAGTTGGTATTTTGAATTCAGTGAGGACTGAGCATAAGCACTCTTATTCAGCGCAGGTCAAAATAGTATGTCACTATTTCATGCAGCTAATGGCTTTTAATCAAGATATTACTGCAGCTGAGCAGCATATTCGAAATTTTCAAGAGAAGTGCAATAACTATTTAATTAGCAACCAGATTATTTATAATAGTCAAGACTTTACCTGCCAACTGTTAAACAGAGTTGATGACCAGTTTGATGCAGAAAATTCTATTCGTTTTCAAAACTTGTCGTCTGGTGAAAAGCAAATCGTATCGCTATTCAGCCATTTATATTTGGATAAAGATCGTAGCTTGTTTGTTTTTATTGATGAACCTGAACTGTCTCTTTCTGTAGATTGGCAAAGAACATTTTTGCCTGATATTGTAAATAGCCCTAACTGTATAGGCTTGATTGCCACTACTCATTCTCCATTTATTTTTGATAATGAATTGGAGAATATTGTTCATGGTATTAACGAATTCTGTACACGAGGGTAGCACTATGATTACAAAAGAAAGCCTACAAAAAGCAAAAGAATCCGTAAATGAGGCTGTGCTTAAAATAAAGCAATCATATTCCGCATCCCCCACATCGAAAAGAGTGTTTTTTGTAGTTGAGGGAAAAGACGATATTCCATATTATGCGACAAAAGCAGATGATTATATTCCAGAAGGTTGGAAATTGACAATTGTACCTGCTCAAAATCGAAAAAAAGCAGTTGAGGCTTACAGACACTTGGATTGGGCCCGTTACAAAAAAAGTAGGATACTATTTTTTATAGATCGAGATCTTTCTGATTATACCGAAGAAGATACACCGACAGATTTCAACATTTATGTAACCGAAAAGTACGCGATTGAAAATGAATTGTGTACAGAGCAGACATATATAAAAGCCCTTCGTTATTATTGCGGTTTAAATGACATTGATGATAATGACGAAGAAACCCTTTTGACTTTCTTTCGGCAGTGCTGGGATGATTTTTCTAAAATGGCTGAACCCATAATGGCACAGATTTTGTATTGGAAAACAAATTCCATTAAAAGTAACTATGCTAATTTTAAAATGCAAAATATTTTTGAGATCGTTGGAAATCAACTTCAGCCTCGGTATGGGGATGTAGATTCACTACTCCGTGAATTATATAGAGAAAGCCAAGTGCCCTATGTACAAGTCGACATTGCTCTTTACATAGACCTTCTCAACTCTAAACATACTCCTGATGAGTATATTCGAGGTAAATACATTTTGACATTTTTTTCGAAGATACTGAATTATTCTATACGAAATTCCGAAACCATTATCCCATCTAGAAAAACAGCAAAGGATTCTTTAGGATTAGGATATGAAAATGTAATTGTCAAACTGTGTGGTATTATGCGTCCCCCAGTTTCATTGTCGGCATTTTTTTATCAAATGCAAGATAATTTAAGGGCAGATATTGCTTAGTACATTTTTCATGCCCGGTTATCCAAGACTTCATTTGATTAAACAAGAGTGCCATAGGCTCAAAGCCTATGGCGCTCCTACCTGTTATTCCATTTCGTCGTCCAGCCCTTCTGCCTTCAGCCAATCTTCAAAAGACTTTCTGGAGATGCGGATCATGTTGCCGATGCGGATCGTCTTGAACAATCCGGAGTTGGCGAGTTTATAGGCCGAGGCGCGGCCAATACCGAGAATGGCTGCGATGTCATTCACGGTGTATGTCCTGCTTTGGGGCGTCCCTTTTTCGTTGGTCATGTCGGTGCTCATAAGATTAACCTCCCTGTGCTAATATCATTTTGAAACGGCCCCTGAAAGTCCTCCGTCACAAGGGGTTCCTGCTAATACCTTGCTAATACGACATTTGAAAAGCCGTTGTAAGGCAGCATATTTCAGGGGATTTTGTGCAAATTGACCTGCCTCCAGGCAGCACAATTTGCGAAGAAACAACACGGGAAGATATGATATGAACAATTTACGAAATGGTACGCCGTACTCCTAACGGCTTCGAACAATTTATGACCTGGCTGCATAAGGCTTTTTTGCTCTTTTGTACACTTACAGTATTGTATCGTGTCATTTCATATCAAAATGTTTTTGGAATTGTTATAAAATCTATGCGGGAAATTTTAGATAGTTCCAAGCCTCATGCGTATTTTTAAGATAAATCGTTCGAATCCATTATTTGATTTCTTGCTTATAGGGATGGCAGAAATATAACAGAAACTTATGAAGCAAACAGGAGAGCGTGGTGCTCATGCACCACGCTCTCCATCTTATACTCTGTCATTATTCCATTCCACGGTAGCCGTGCTTTTCTGCATGACCAAGCAGATAGAGGAAGGCAAAGGCCGGGATACGGATCAAATCTTTTCCGTTCTTCGTATTGTGGACGCCAAAGTCATCGGCGGTTTTGGTCACCACGATGGATGCCGCCGCCTCTCCGCTCAACTCTACGATGGCGGAATCATCCGGGATGGGGGCGCCCTCCCGATACTTCACCTCAATAAGAATGTTCTTGGAATTGGAGTATTCCACCACAACATCAATTTCTTTTCCACGCTTGCCGCCGCGATAGTATCCCACTGATGCGGCCTGCTGATAATAAAATGCAGCTACATGCTTGTAAACGGCGGTCTCCACGACTTTTCCCATCTCCACCGGGTCACTCAGCATGGAATCATCCATCAGAACCGCATTGCGGATGGCTGCGTCGGCAATATAGATCTTGGGGCTGGCTTTCAGGACTTTTTTCCCCGCCATATTGACGGGCCAGCTCTGATAAATCAGGTTGGCGCTTTCCAGATATTCGATATAGTTTTCGACGGTAGGCCTGGAAACGCCATTCAGCTCCTTCGCAATCGCCTCGATGGAAACGATCTCGGAAGAAACATTGCAGAGATACAGGAAGATTCGCTCCAACTCTGTGGCGTTGCGGATCTTGTAAAGGGAGGGCAGGTCCCGCTTGAGCACTTTGTCCACTACATCCTCCCGCATGACCTGCTGGGCCAGGATGTCATTGTCGGCAAGGGCCAGTTCGGGGAAGCCGCCCACTTGCAGATAGCGGTTAAAGTGATTCTGTACCTTAGAGAGCTGCAGCATGATCTGGGTGCGTTCCTGCTGGGTCTTATATACCAGCGGGGTGATTTTCAAATCATCCGGCAGGTCGGGGCGATCCACATTCAGCAGCTCACAATACTCATAGAAAGACAGTGTCGGAACCTGGATGGCCGACCATCGCCCGGCGCCGCTCTCCTGGCTCCCCTTGACTAAAACCGGACTGGCCGAGCCGGTGGCTACCATCTTGGTGTCCGGCTGCATATCATAAATCGTCTTCAGCCATTTGTCCCAATCCTGCGCGTACTGGATCTCGTCAAAGAAGTAGTAGACATCCTGATCCGGATAGATGTTTTCGTGATAGCAATCCAGAATCTCGTTCATAGCGCTCAACTTCAGCATGGGATGATCCATGGAGATAAAGACGATCTTCTGGGGCAGAACACCGCTCTGGAGAAGGGCCTCGATCATCTGGTACTGTATGGTGGTCTTTCCCACCCGTCTTGTGCCGGTTAAAACCACTGTGCGCCGGATGTCCGTCTGATTCAGGCGTTTCATGGCCTCGTAAAAAGCGAACCGCTTATAGGTTTTGGACAGTTTTGGGTTCACGACTCCTGTTTTCCACCAGGGGTTGTAGGAGACCAGCACTTTCAGCAGCCCTTCCTTGCTGATGATAGCCATGCAACCACCTCCTTTAATCATATAGTAGTGCTAATCTTCATCTTTGTCAACTATTATTAAAATTATACTTATAATAATTTGCATCAAGTATTGATAATTACACCACTATTCTATCCAAATCAGGAGGTGAGCATACCTTTGCTTTACCACCGGTATCCCTTGTGCTGAGGACCTTTGCTCTCTTGACTCTTTTCGTGTTCCCGCCTGCCAAGAAGTTCGTCTTCTTTTGCAACTGTGGGGTCATACCAATCCGCTTTTGACCGCGCCCAAGACGCCCATTCAGAAAGATCCTGATCCGAATGCGCTTTTTCCATAGCAGAAACATAGGCACGGATCCTGCACGCGATCTCATAATCTGCCGCACAATTGACAAGTGCAAGGGTGCGATCCACCTCGGCATTATATTGTTGACGTTGCTCCTCTCGCTTTCGCTCCTGCTCCTGGCGCTGCCGCTCGGCCTCTTCACGGGCCAAGCGTGCTTGTTTCACTTGCTCCGCCTCACCATAGATAGAGAGCATCATATCTTCCAAACGGTCTTCCAAGACATAGGAGCGGCAATCCCGAAATGTTTTTGCACCATTGATACATAGGCTCAAGCGGCCATTGTAAACGGAATCATATTTACGAATCTGCGGCTTCCTTGCCCAATCGTACTTTTTGTGCTCTTCTTCATATTCCAGCAACTTGAGATTTTCTTCTCTGGTTGGGGTATGTAGAATCTGATCGGTCGCCTCAGAAAATGTGAGTGTAACCATATCCTGGTCCATTGCAAAGCGAAGATCCTCCGTCAAACGCCACCCCAACGGTATCATCGCTTTGGCCAGCGCATCGATCAACCGGAAGATCCGTGGCCGCCGCTCTTCTGAAACACCTTGGGCAAATGCAGGCGGAGTTTCCCGCCTCCCGCGGTTCCAGTTTGGGCCCAATTCCCGTTCCAGCTGGCGCTTCCTCTTGTTCCATTCCGCAATTTGTTTTCGGTGTGCCACAATCTCCGGCCGCATACGGGCGTGCTCCTGGGGCAACAGGATCTGTGCTGCCACATTCAGCACTACTTGTCGCTCTTCTTCAGGTAAAAACGCCAGAGGTGCTGCATTCTCACTTGGAGAATCCACATGGCTGACCCCAGTCTGTATTCCCAGTTTCGTCTGTTCTTTTCCGGGCGGGAGGGGGAGTTTCTTGACAGGTTTTCCGGCCCGCAATTTTGCCCAATACCCCTGCGGCGGCGTGGGAATGTCCAGCGACTTACAGACCTTATGGATGGCAACATCGGAAACTTTATACCGTTTTGCCACCTCTGTTACCGGCATGGACCAGACTTCCTGATACAGGGTCTCCCGGTGATACACATTATAGGCTCGTCCAAACTTTTCAATCGTTTCCAGTGGATTGACAGTCATCTGAGCGGTCTCTGTCTCAGGCGGCTTTTGCGGAGTTGTCTCTACCGAAGAAGGCGCACGGGACGACCCGGAAGCAGTTTTCTCCTGAAGCTTATGTTTCTCTGTATCTGTGGTACCGGGCAAAGTTTCTTGTATCAGCTCAATGACTGCATCCCCGTCGCCGGAAAGGGGCGTCTGCTCCACGGATTTTCCGTAGTTGAGTTTGGTCCAGTATCCAGAGGGCGGAACAGGGACCTGGGCCGCCTTGATCGTTGCCAGACATTTCGCGTATGGGATGCCATATTTTTTGGATACACCTGCCACGGATATGTTCCAGATCTCTTCGTAGAGTTGCTTTCGTGTCAAACGAATCTTCGTGGGCGGCATCGCTGTTCTTACCTCCTTGTCGGGAACTACTGCCTTTTCCTCTTCAACTTGAAGGGGATGTGCTTTTGATGATTCCGTATCTGCAAGGATCGCTAAAAACTGTTTTATCCCTCCAATTCCTCGTTTTCTTTTAATAGAAAAACCAGGTCGCGTTTCATCTCTTCAAATTGACTGATGATGGTATTCAGGTTCTTCTCAATATTCTGGACCTGTACCTCGTTGATTTTGCCGTGGTTATAGGCAATCAACCGTTCCGGAATAATGTTGTAGCTCCAGCTTTCGCTGTATCGGTCCTCTTTTTTGATGGCGAATCCAATTGGAAGCACGTTGTTTCTCATGCCCAGGGTCACCATCATGGGAGAGATGCCCAGGTAGTCAGCGGCAATTTTGGCCGTGATTTTCGACATTGCCCGGATCTCGTCATCTGTATACTTTCCCATACACTTCACCTCCTCTCTCCTGGGAAAATACCAGTTTGATTAATATTCATTATATCATCGAGAGAGGCAAAATGCTGAAAGGATTCTTAAGTAAAAAGTTCGCCTGTAATACAGAGGAGCGTACCATGGGTTGGCCATAGTACGCTCCTCTGTATTACAACTCCAATTGATCCAGCCACTCGTCAAAGGATTTTCTGGAGATCCGGATGGCTGTGCCAATGCGTACGCTTTTGAAGTACCCTTTCTTGACCAGGGTATAGGCGGATGACCGTCCGATATGAAGGATGGCCGCGATCTCTTCCACCGTATAGGCACGGGTCTAGGGCTGCAATTCTTTTTCTTTTTGTTCCATGATTTTTCCTCCTAAAATATGTCGCCAGATTGGCCATTTCCATGCTGCCTTGCCGGGCGGCAAATTATCCTTCCTGCTAATTTCTTGCTAATACGACTTTTGAAAAGGGGTTAAAAGCAGGGTATTATAGAGACAATTTGCGATTAGGTGTATCCGCCGTACAGCATGATATGAAACGAGAAGAAACTGTAGAGGAAGTAGAGAAGAACACAGAATGGCAACGCCGTACTCCTAAAAATCGAATCGTTCGAATCCTGGAGCCCTGCAAAATTGAATATTTTCTGTATAAGCCCCCGTAGCTCAGTTGGATAGAGCGGTCGCCTCCTAAGCGACAGGCCACTGGTTCGAACCCAGCCGGGGGTGCCAAAAATGACCGTTGTAAGCCGTTTTTTGATGGTTTACAGCGGTTTTTTGTTATCGTTTTTCGAGAGCATTCTTGCCGCTCCGCCGGAACGATTTTATACATTTTCCGCTGTATGCCTGCTAATTGGCTTCGAACTATTTTTCCGGCCTTGCTAATAAAAAACGCCGATTTGCTAATACGATTTTCCCGCCCTATTTTTCGGATGGGGCCGACACCAGCAATGCAGCCAGTGTGTTGGCCAGTTCCGGCAACTTGCGAAGCTGTTCCACCAGGGCCTCCAAATCCAATGTGGCGGGAGCCGATTCCTTTGGTTCTTCCGGGGGACGAACCGAACGCAGATCAGGATTGGCATAGAAGGCGCTCTCAAACTTCTGGGCGTTGATCTTCCGATCCTCGTCCAGAATGTGGGCATACACGCTGGTGATCATGTCGATCTGAGCGTGTCCAGTATCGCCCTGAGTGGCCTTCAGGTCGCCGTGGTTCAGCTTCAGCTTATAGGTGGTGCTGGAATGGCGGAGGGAGTGAAAGACCACTTTATTTGGAATCAAAGGACTTTGAGTTACTACCAGAAGATTTAAAAAAGGATGTCATAGCATTTACACTCTCTCACGAAAAACAACCCTCCGAGAGAATGATAGATAACCAAATATACGAAAAAGAGATTGAGCAAAAGTTGAAATCTCTAAGTAACAAAGCGACTTGATTTAGACACCTGATAACCGGAGCTAGCGGGGTATCTCTCCGCTGGTGTCCTTTTTCAGCGCGAAGTCAATGCCGTACTTCTTGGCGGTGGCGGAAAAGGCCCGGATGTTCTGGTTGGTGATCTCGATGTTGGAAACGCCGGTATTGTGCTTCATAAGCTGCCGGAGGGTCTGCTTGCCGTGGTGCAGCTTGGTCTTGTGGCCGGTCACTCCTTTTTGCATCTCGCCCAGCACTTTTTTCATGGCCTGTTGCAGCATCCCGGCGGAGAGCTTTGTAGCCTCCACGCAGAGAGCAACGGTGCGCTGGGTAACTTCTTCCTGCATGAGTGATTACCTCCTTTCTCCGCTGCCGTACAGGTCGTGGTTCACCAGGGACG
>UMBI01034871.1_pt1 | contig 9562 bp, 10 predicted proteins | sample 1963911 | NCBI WGS metagenome assembly UMBI01 (sample SAMEA4835936, study PRJEB28245) | human gut metagenome | biome: gut microbiome; material: fecal sample | place: Denmark | collected 2008
TAATGAAGCCGGATAACTCCATTTGCTGCATCGAAATAGACCATACAGGTCCTTTCGTGTGCGGCTTCTTCGTTCTGTGTATATGCTTCTTTACAGGCCAGAGTACATGCCTCTTTGAATGCTTCCTGTTTTGTAGAAAATCCATCATATACTGCATCATCTTTTCCGCCACGGGAAAAAGCAACCTCAATCCGGTAATTGCCTTTATATTTTGGCTTTGACGAATCTCTAACGTATTCGCATGCAACTGCAAGTGCAACATTTCCATCCTCGTCCAGGTCATTCTTAGTCCATCGGTTTTCATCATCGCATACGCAGCGAAGATTCCAATCATCAATGGTAAGAAGTCCCGTGTCGGTTTTCATCCATAGGATGATAGCCTTTTTGTATGCGGCTTCAGGCGAATCTGCTTCCACGATGAATGAGATATGGCCATCTTTCAGCATATAAGTAATGTTGCCATCACCATCTTCGCATTCTATTTTTTTGCTGTAAGATACACTTCCAGCGCTGTGATACCACAACTGCGTATGACCGTAGACGTTAAAAACAACTTCGTATTCTTTCATTCTTCAACAACTCCTTCCTCTAATGCTTCAGCATACGCCTCATCCAGCAGTATCTGCACCTGGCATTTCTCGCATTCGTCGTTTTCGCACCAATTGCAGAGAATATTTCCTGCCTTTGTTAATTCCTGGTATTTCTCCTTTGTCATTTTCATTTCTTTTCTCCCTTTCTTTGTAGATATTTTTTTGCGTCAAGAATAATATGTATGATTTTCTACGATGCAAAATTCAGCATATTAAGTATGTAAGAAAAATCTTTAAAAAAGAAAGGAACCGTAAAGTAAAATGGAAGTTAAGGAAATCAAGAAGAAAGTTGAAAAAACGTTTTGTGCAGATAATGGAAAGCGTTTTTCAGTTGGAACAGATATCTCTTTCGTCCTGGCAGATACTGGAGACAAATGTATCGGGACTATTCGAAAAATTAAGAAAAAGCATATAGTTATTGACAACATCGAAATTAATGGAAAACCGTTACCGATGAGAGATTTATATGCGAAGGTTTTATATCTGGAGATTCAGCCAAACAGTTGCGCGTATGTGTATTGCGATTGATTTTTCATTAAGAGAGGAGAAAAAACATGTTCAGAATCAGAAAAGTAAACAAAAAAAATATTGCAGAGGAAATCAAGCCAGGCGACATTGTCCAGCATTTTAAGCGTACTGACGATATGCAGGCAAACGAATATCTTTACCGAATCATCGCCGAAGCCAAGCATACAGAGACAAACGAATATATGGTTGTTTATCAAGCGATGTATGGCGATTTTCAGACCTACGCCCGCCCAATGGCTATGTTTCTCAGCCCAGTCGATAAAGAGAAATACCCGGACGCAAAACAGGAGTTTCGTTTCGAAAAATGCCAGTTTTCTAACGACGGAAAATGGCTTCCTGAATTTTAGACAAATTTAAGGAGAAGACTTTTGGTCTTCTCCTTCTTTTCTTGTCTTCCTGTTTTTCGGTTTTTTTTGTTTTTCGGCTAACGCATTACTCCGCGTTTGCAGCCTCTGTGCTGTCGTCATTACTATTGCCATCTCCGGCATCGCTTTCTGTCATTTCGTCTTCGATATCACCATCTTCAGTATCTGTTTTTGCAAATTCTTTTTCCAGTTTTTTTGCATCGTCTTCAGAAATCTTACCGTCATTCAGGAGTTCTTTTACCTTATTCAGAAAGGCCTCGGACGCCTGTTCTGTTTTTTCAGTCTCCGTATCTTCACCTGTGCTTTCGCTTGCATTTTCATTCCCACTGGCTGCGCTATCCTTCTCAGTAGCCAGCGCATCATAATATGCATCTAAAAGCGTTTTTGCTACGTTTGAAATCTTTTCGTCCGTATTTGGATTTTCAACATTTGCGTCCTTGTCGTCATTGCTTTCTTCATTAAAGGCAAAATGCTCCTTTAAATATTTTTCAATCTTTGAAAATCCTTTTGAGGCTTCTTCCCCAGCGTTTTTTGTGATTTCAGATAAATCATACCCAAAAATAGACACGGATTTATCTTTTTTGTCTTTCTCGGTATTGATTGTCTCGTCAGTTGCATCCGCATTATCGGCATCTTCCTGTGTATGGTCTTCTTTACTGATATCTTCAGAGCCTTCTGTCTGCTCTTCGTATGTATCTTCTGTCACCGGGGTCATTTCGTCGTCACCCTGTTCGTCGCTGACATCTGTGGAAGAAAGTGAATCATCGGATGAACTGTCGTCCGTGCCAGTGCCGCTTGAGTCTTCGTCCATGTCATCTTCAATCACTGCAGCGTTATCAATGTCGCTCATATCGTCCTCTGTTGTGTTGACAATCATTTCAGGGTCATCTGTTGAGGAAGAGATGACATTATCTCCAAGCACACTGTCGTCCACCTGGTCCGTAATGCTGTCGCTGTCTTTTGTTTCTTTCTTTTCTTCCTGCTTGTCTGATTTATCCGTATCTTCTTTTTTGTCGTTCTTTATTGCTTCCAGTTCCTGTTTAATATTGTCGCCAATCTCTTCCAGGTTCTTTACATAAGAATCATCGTAATCCTGGTTAGCAACATCTTCAACCAGGTCCACGATATTGTCAATCTGCTGTTCTGTGATATTGACGTTGTTATTGTTGATGATGTTCGTTACGGTATTCTGGATGTCGGTTTTGTTTGTAACATTGTTTTGCACAACTTCGGTTTTCGCCTGGTTTACGATGTTCTCGGCCTGTGCGGTGCCAATGTCTTTTGCAATATCTTTCGTGATAACGACTTCCTGCGTGGCGATATCTTTTTTATCTTTATTGATGACCGTTCCGGTTGCCTTTTCATAAGCCATCATAACGCCCGTGAGTGCTCCGGTCCCGGATACCTGGAATGGACATGCGGAAACAACTTCGCAGTTCTTGATTCCAAGGTCTGCCAGTGTAGAAGCAATCATGTTTGCAGTGACATACTGCAGATTTGCGGTCCTTACCTTGATTCCACCGGATTCGGTTGGTTTAATGTAAGCACAGCTTACCGTCCTTGTCCCAATCTGTTCAAGTGGGATGTATCCGGAGAGGTGTGAGACCTCATCTTTATTGGTTACGGTAATCTGCTGGACACTTTTATCGCCAGAGATTCCGAAGTACTTCATCATTGTCTTTTTCTGGGCATCTGTCAGGTCATTTCCGATAGATACCACTTTAGATGCGTCAGCCATAACCGGCTGCAAGGCTACGGCTGGAAGTGACGCCGTCGCCATCAGTGCGGAGCATAATACCGCTAAAAATCTGTTCTTATTTTTCATTATTTTTATCGCAGGACCTTTGCCTGCTTTCCTCCTGTTTTTGTTGTGCTTACAATATGCAGGATTTTTACCAGAATGGGAATTTTTTGCGAAAGAAAATTTTTTCAGTGCAGGATGCCAGAAATTCTGCATACTACGGAAAGAAAAACTTAAAAAGGAGAATAAAATATGCGGAAAAATATAGACACATCACCAAATTATATCTTATCTAAGAACTACGACTACTCATTTATATACTGTATTGAGGTCCAGGGCCCGGAAGAACTTCATGGTCTGCGGCATATGCTCGCCACAGAAGAACTGTTTCTGAATTTTACGGGGGAAATCAAGGGCAATACATTGTATGACCTGGTGTATAAACACATCTTGGGGCGCGTTTCTACTATTAAGGTAACGCCGCAGAACAAATATCTTAAATCCGTGGACGGCATCTTATATTCCAAAGACGGGAAAATCCTTATCGCTTGCCCGGCTATGCTGAGAACAGAAGTTCTCCATATCCCTGACGGAACGGAATTTATCTCCCCATATGCTTTTTCCGGCAACTGTAACATCCGGGAATTGCATTTTCCGGATTCCTTAAGACATATCGGAACAAAAGCCTGCTCCGACATGGCCAGCTTAAAGCGCATTGAATTTGGCCTCGGGATTGAACACATCGGCAGCCTTACGGAAACATCCATATTCGCTCATTGCGACAACCTTGAATCTGTAGAGATTCCCGAGCAGGTCCAGACAATCGGGGCTTTTGCTTTTGCCCGCTGTCACAACTTAAGACATGTAGTTTTGCATGGCAGCCTGACGCATATATGCGAAAAGGCATTTTTGGAGACAGATTTCCGAAATGTTGTCCTGCCGCCTTATGTTTCTGACATTGGTCAGGATGCCTTCTCTCACATCCAGAGTATTACAGTAGACCGCAGTTGGACCATACCATCCGGATTAATTAAGGCCTGCTTAGGTTACAGAGATAAATGGAGTCTCTTCAATTTTTCCGACCCATGGATTTTACGGATTAACGACGAAATGACCGGAAAGACATTCTGCCTTCCAAGGATTATGAATCCGGATTGTCACGACTACAACATTGAAATGCTGTCATTCTTATGGGATTCCGGCAATTTTTGTGATAAGCATCCGGCCTTCTTTGCATTGGACGGGCACCTGGACGTTGACAAATTCGCAAGATATGATGTCCTGATTTCTTCTTACAAGGCCAATCCCAGCGACGAAGTGTATAAAATCCTGAAGAGCTCGGCCAAGGAAATCGCTTTGGATTACAAAACAGCCCTCGCTGAAAATACGGTATCAGGAGAAAGATGTATTGCCAGACTGACAGATTTAAGAAGTCTCGGTTTCCTGTCACTTATGTGAATCCCTCGGCAATTGAATTACCGAGCATCCCGAAGGACGCTACAAATAACGCAACCGACCTTTATCTTTGAGAAATACAACTAATATATATGCAAGCATATATACACGATGTATCCCTTTCCAGAGGCCCGTCTATGAACATGCCATAGCAGGACACGCCGGGATTCCTATGAGCAGGTTCCACTATGCAGCGTCACGAGAATCGGAGTCCTCGTTCTTCTGCATAGCTTTCCCTGCTGCTGCTTTATATTTTTCATTGCGCGCATGAAATACCATTTTGATATGTTTCTGCATTTCGTCATGATTGTATTTATACTTTTCATACACATCAAGGATTTCCTTATCCTCAGCTCTTGCCTTGATATTCAATGCCCCAACATAATCTGCATCTGCTTCATATCCGCAGCACTGGCACTTGAAACTTTTATTGTTTCTGTTTGTCTTATCGGTATAACTGCATACCGGGCAGCACTGGCTCGTATAATCAGGCTCTATCTCTTTGAAATCATAACCTTTCCAGTTTAACGTCTCCATCAACTTCTTCTGGAGCTGTCCTCTCGCAAACATAGACCTTTTCCCATTGGCCTTGCGGCTGTTGTTGAATTCCTTGATATCAAGCTTTTCCAACACCGTCAACGTTTCGTGGTCGATTGACTTGATATAGCTGTCTATGCTGGATTTTACTTCGTGCTCAAGCATCCCGTAATAGCGTCTGCTTTTGCGGTGTGGAGCTTCAGCCTTCTGAACCATCTGGTCAAGCCTGTCCATCTTCTGAATGAGAGAACGTCTCACATCCTCAGGAAGGTTCTCGTGCCGTCTCAGGTAATGGCTGATTTTTCTCTTTTTGTTACGCATATCTGATAATGACGCAAAAGATTTCTCTACGTCATTTTTATAAAAATCAATTACAGGGCCCATTGAGCCGATAGCTTTGTCTTCAGATGTATGGAATGCATCCGAGATTCCGGTATCAACCCCTATGATTTTGGATGTCTTTGGCTGTGATACACAGTTTTTGTAGCTCCAGTCCACCTTCAGGCATTTCTGGATATCCATGGATATTGATACCATACCGGCCATTTTGCGGGTATTAATCTTATGGATGAAATGTTTAGTTGTATTTAACGGAACTACAATCTTATCCCCTCCGACATCAAGCATGTTTGAAATGGTGATTACATACGGAGCCTCAATGTTTTCTGATGGTTCAATCGTCATGATTCTGGAATCCAGCGGAATCTGGCTGCGGGTAATATATGGAATTTTGTACTCGCATGACACCATGTCGTAGATAACACGGAATTCCTGCTGCATGAATTCGAATTCAGAATCTTCAATTGATTTCAGCTCTTCTGCACATTCATCGTAAAAAGAAGTATCTTTTTTTGATTTGACACTCTTGGAAATATTCTGCATGACTGTTATCATCTCCGCCTTGCTTCTTCCATCAATTGACATTGCAAATAATACTTTTGATGTGGTGAAGATGCTTTTGCATTCCTTACACATGTCAAGCCTGATATTGTCAAGCCGGTTAGATAAATGTGTTATAGCAATCTTGAACGCATTTTGGCTATACGCTGCATTTATTTTATCTGGACGTATATTTTTCTCAAATGCCGTAATCTGGCTGTTCCTCTTGTCGTCTTTTACAATCTGCAGCGTCAGGTTGCTGTTGTTATAGATTTGCTTTATGTACCGGTTGATAAGTTTTGTGAATTCCGTCTGCATCCTTTTGATTTTTTCCGCCTTATCATTAGTCGGTTCTCCATACAAAAAAACACATTTGGATATCTTATTGTCAAACTGAGTATCTTTTCTCTTACGTGCCTTTGGCATCCAATTCACCTCCTCGTCTGATGTATTTTTCTTACATATTTAATATGCCGAAAAAATCCAAAATGGGATGATTTTTAGCGGATTATTTTTGAGAAAATTAAAAAATCTTCGCATAAAAAATGCGAAGATTTAAAAAGTTGCAGGCAATATTTTTATTCATTTTAGCAGATTCATCTCAGCAATTGAATTACTGAGCATTCTCTCTAATTTTATCGTAAGAAACAACCCTCCATGCAGCATTCCACTGCATGGAGGGTTATTTCTTGCAAAAATACATTCCTGCTTCCGCATATGCTTTTGCCTGTTTTAACTGATTTTTCCGTATTCTTTTGTTCGCTTCTTCTGCCAGCCGGTCATATTCCGGAGATGTTATTTTCTCTACTCTTTTCACGTTCTGGAGTCCTTCGTAAGAAGCCTGCCTCAGGTTTAATTTTTCTCCCATTTTTCCACCTTCTTTTGTTTTTTACGCCGCCGGAGCCTGTTCTCGCAAAGTCTGCGGAACAGGTAACGATATATTCTTTCCGTATCGTACGGGTTGCTGTTTTTTTTCTCAGCAGCCAAGCCGCAGGTCTGTTCTCCTGCCCCGCGCGCAGGCCGGCAGTGTGTATCTGCAATATGTAGGCTTTTTTAGAATTTGTTTTTTTGCGAAAACAAAAGCACCACATCTAGTGATGTAGTGCCTGGTGTTACTTCAGTTTTTCGTCCAAAAATTTCAGCATATTCCGCAATGCCTTCCCGCGATGGCTGACTTTGCATTTTTCCTCCATGGACATTTCGGAAATCGTTTTTCGATATACAGGAAGATATACAATGGAGTCATATGCAAAGCCGCTTTTACCATCAGAAATCCTCTCTGCAATCTTGCCGTACAACTTTCCAAACGTAGTTTTTGTGCTTCCATCAGGAAACGCGGCTGCAATACAGCACACATACTTGATATTTCTTTCGTCGTATGGGACATCCTCCAGTTTGTCCAAAATGTAAGCATTTTTAACTTCTTGCGGCGTCTGCTCTCCAAGGAATCTGGCTGAAAAAATGCCAGGCATTCCATGCAGGGCTTCTATCTCCACCCCTGAATCATCCGCCAATGCAATCATACCAGTTTTTTCGCATACATACTTTGCTTTCAGTAGAGCATTCTCTTCGTATGTTTTTCCATCTTCCACAATGTCTTCGCCGATTCCTGCTTCAGCCATGGAGATGAAGTTAATATTTTCCAAACTTGGAAAATTTTTAACGATTTTTTTAATTTCCTTTATTTTATTCTCGTTGTGTGTTGCGAAAACGATTGTCTGCGGGTCTTTTTTGTATACGACTGTTTCGCTGTTTTGCTTTTCTTGGATATTAGCCATTACTATCCTTCCTCTCTTTTTTTTATTTTGCAGATTTAATATGCCAAATTTCCTATTTGCAAAAATATCCTTCTGCTTCCGCATATGCCCGCGCCTGCTCCAGTCTGTGCTTGCGTATGCGTTTCGTCGCTCCTTCAGCCAGATTATCATATTCCGGCGAAGTCATTCTTTCGCACCTCTTTGCATTTGGAATTTCTTTGTATGCTGATTCGTTCAGTGTTAGTCTTTCCATCTTTTTCACCTCATTTTTTTAACGCTTTTTCACATGCAGTATGCCGGATTTTTACAAAACAAAACCGGCAGCCATTACAGCCACCGGTCCTGCCAAACAAAGAAAGGTACAAATTTAAGTCAGGATGCCAGGCACCCAGGAAGGCGATGGCAGGAATTGAACCTGCCATTTGGGTAGAACCTGTTCGAAAAATAACCCAAATTCGCCAGAATCGCCGGCACATATCGTGCAAAAACTTAATACAAGATATACATGTCAAAATACCACACACCCAAGGGTATGTGGCTTGTAATACCAACCGGAGTTAATATCGCAAACCAACACAGCCCTCAAGGCTGGGCTTACCGCTAGCATTGTGGTTCGTCCGCATTCAGACCAGATGTCATTTCTGCTCCCACAACAGTACCTGGAAATCCTTCAGGGTTGCCGCGGCTTCGGGACACTTGACAGGCACAGCTTACGGTCAGGCTGCTAAGCCTTAAGGTACACCATACCATGCCCCCATTGTAAAATTTAAATGAAAAAATTATTATGTGGTCCGGAAGGTCTGTGGAGTTCCTCCCTGACAAGTACAGTATGCCATACTCTTTCTTTTTCTGCAAATTTTGCGAGTCTTTTTTGTTTTTGTAGTTCAAACCAGAAACGTCAGCTTGAAACTTTCGTGTATGTGTCGGCAACGTTGGAAGGGAACGTTCCGGAGGTGAAGGTTTCGCCGGCGGTGTTCTGCCAGGTACCGGGGAGGGTATAGTTTGTTCCGACGAATTTGAAGGTGGTGCCGGTGGTAAGGCTGGTCAGGCCAGAGCAGTCGTAGAACATGGAATCCATATACATCACCTTTGATGTATCCAGCAGAGTTAAATCTAAACTTGTCAGACCGGAGCAATGAGAGAACATGCAAGTCATATCCGTCACTTTCTGTGTATTCAGTGGTGTCAAATCCAGGCTTGTTAGACCGCGGCAGCCGGAGAACATGAACCCCATATTTGTCACCTTCTGTGTATCTAATGGCGTTAAATCTAGGCTTGTCAGACCGGAGCAGCCGGAGAACATGGCGTTCATATTAATTACCTTCTGTGTATCCAGCGGAGATAAATCCAGGCTAGTCAGGCCAGAGCAGTCGGAGAACATTTCTCTCATATCCGTCACGTTCTGTGTATTCAGCGGCGTTAAATCCAGGCTCGTCAGGCCAGAGCAGCCAGAGAACATGTCACTCATATCTGTCACGTTCTGCGTACTAAAATTGGATATGTCGATATTAGTCAATTTATTGCAATTATAAAACAGTCCACGCATGGTTTTTACTTTAGAAGTATCAAGATTTGATAAATTTAAATTCGTTAAACTACTACAGCCATAGAACATTCCCTCCATTGCTGTAGCCGTAGATGTATTTAAGTGTCTTAAATCTAAATCAGGTGAACTACTCGGCAATTAAATTACCGAGCATCTGATGTGCG
>UMBI01021574.1_pt1 | contig 9530 bp, 6 predicted proteins | sample 1963911 | NCBI WGS metagenome assembly UMBI01 (sample SAMEA4835936, study PRJEB28245) | human gut metagenome | biome: gut microbiome; material: fecal sample | place: Denmark | collected 2008
TATCTGCCCTTCACAACCTATAAAAGCACCACAGAATCTGCAACACTACGTCCATTAAACTCTGGTTTATCAGAAATCCACCTCAGTATCATAGTAGCAGCATTTCAGCAGCTTCTCCATCTCTTCCTGGCTCGGCTGTCTAGGATTGGAACCGGTACATGCATCTAAAATCGCATTGGCAGCGATCTCCGGCAGTCTCTCTAAGAACACCTCTTCCGGAACAAAGCCCTGCTCTGCCGGATAGCTGTCTGCACCGTAATTTTTGATGCAGTGTGGAATCTTAAGGTCATCATTCATCTTGCGCAAGTATGCAATGAGCAATGCAACTTTCTCATCTAAGCTGTCTCCGCCAAGTCCCATAAAATCAGCAATATCGCCGTAACGTTTCTTCGCTGTCTCATCTTTTGCATTGAATGCGATAACTTTTGGCAGATACATAGCGTTTGCTGCACCGTGGATAATATGTGCACCATAATCTGCAAATGCAGCTCCTGTCTTATGTGCCATGGAATGAACGATACCAAGCAGAGCGTTGGAGAATGCCATTCCGGCAAGACACTGCGCATTGTGCATGGAATCTCTCTTAGCCATATCTCCGTTGTAGGAATCAACCAGATCATTCTGGATCATTTTGATCGCATGTAACGCCAGTGGATCGGTAAAGTCACAGTTAGCGGTAGAAACATATGCCTCGATCGCATGTGTCATAGCATCCATTCCAGTATGTGCAACTAATTTCTGCGGCATTGTCTCTGCAAGATCCGGATCAACGATTGCCACATCCGGTGTGATCTCAAAATCTGCGATCGGATATTTGATACCTTTTTCATAATCGGTAATAATTGAAAATGCTGTCACCTCTGTCGCTGTTCCTGATGTAGATGAAATTGCACAGAAATGAGCTTTCTTTCTAAGCGCCGGGATGCCAAATACTTTACACATATCCTCGAACGTGATATCCGGGTACTCGTATTTGATCCACATCGCTTTTGCTGCATCGATCGGGGATCCGCCGCCCATCGCAATGATCCAGTCCGGCTCAAATTCCATCATTGCTTTTGCACCTTTCATCACGGTTTCCACAGAAGGATCCGGTTCGATGCCTTCAAACAGCTGAACTTCCATTCCGGCTTCTTTCAGGTACTGTTCTGCTCTGTCGAGGAATCCGAACCGCTTCATGGAACCGCCGCCAACACAGATCATTGCCTTTTTTCCTTTGAATGTCTTTAATGCCTCCAGAGCACCTTTTCCATGGTATAAATCTCTTGGTAACGTAAATCTTGCCATTGTAAAAACCCTCCTATAAAATATGTATGTGCTTATTTTGATTGTTATGTTTTTAACAATCAGGCCGCATGTATTACCTCGTGATCTCATCACTTGTGCTTATTATACCATACACCTTATTTTATAAAAGGGTTTTTATACATTATTCACAATTTTTCATGTATTTTTTGACAAACAAATTTCTAATACAATTTTAATCCACTGCGCACCGGTTCACTTGTCAGATCCACACCCAGCTTCTTAAAAATTTTAATATCCACTTCAGAGAGCATTACGGAAGTGTGCACCTGGCATCCCCGAAGTGCCGGAAGCTGCTCTAATGCTTTCTTTGCGTTTTCATTGGTCACCGCAGCGAGCGAAAGGGCAATCAATACCTCATCGGTATGGAGTCTTGGATTCTTTCCACCGAGGAAACGGACTTTCAGATCCTGGATCGGTTCGATCGCTTCCGGGCGGATGAGTTTCTCATCATGCTCAATGCCAGCCAGATATTTTAACGCATTCAGGAGCAATGCTGCAGACGCACCGAGAAAATCTGATGTCTTGGACGTAATGATACAGCCATCGGAAAGTTCGATCGCTGCAGTTGGAACGCCAAGTTCCTCTGCACGTTTTTTTGCAGCGACTGTGACATGTCTGTCGTCCGTTGTGATCTTGGCCTGTTTCATCAGAAGTTCGATCTTGTAAACTTCATTTTCCGTCGCTTCCTCTTTGACCAGTTTGTTTACCGCTGTGTAATAACGTCTTATGATCTCCATTTTGGAGGCTTCACAGCACGCCTCGTCATCGATGATACAGTTTCCGGCCATGTTGACACCCATATCAGTCGGTGATTTATAATAAGTATTTTCTCCATAAATCCCTTCAAAAATAGCGTTCAAAACCGGGAAGATCTCAATGTCACGGTTGTAGTTGACCGTCGTTTTTCCATAAGCTTCCAGATGGAACGGGTCGATCATGTTCACGTCATTCAAGTCTGCGGTAGCCGCCTCATAAGCTAAGTTTACCGGATGTTTTAATGGAAGATTCCAGATTGGGAATGTCTCAAATTTTGCATAGCCGGCTTTTGTTCCACGGATATTCTCGTGATAAAGCTGGGAGAGGCAGGTCGCCATTTTTCCACTTCCCGGTCCCGGTGCAGTGATGACGACTAATGGTCTGGTCGTCTCGATATAGTCATTCTTGCCGAATCCGTTCTCACTGACGATCAGCGGAATGTTTGCCGGATAGCCCTCGATCTTATAATGCTGATATACTTTAATACCTCTTTTTTCCAGTTTTTCACGGAACTGTACTGCACCGCTCTGTCCTGCAAACTGCGTGATGACAACGCTTCCCACATACAGACCCTTTTTCTCAAACTCTCCGATCAGCCGGACAACATCCACATCATAAGTAATTCCAAGATCCCCGCGGACTTTGTTCTTCTCAATATCTGCCGCACTGATCACAATCACGATCTCTGCCATATCCGCAAGTTGCATAAGCATCTGGAGTTTACTGTCCGGTGCAAATCCCGGCAAGACTCTGGATGCGTGATAATCGTCAAATAATTTTCCGCCAAATTCCAGATAAAGTTTGTCTCCGAACTGACTGATACGTTCCTTGATGTGTTCAGACTGAATTTTTAAGTACTTGTCATTATCAAATCCTATTCTCATCCCTGTTATCCCCTTATTTATTTTCATTCACTTTTTTATTTACAAACATAGAGAATATTATACAATAAAACCGGCACAAAATATACTCGAAATTTTCAATTTCCATCACAAATTTTAACGTAACATTTGAGAATTATTTTTGCAGATTTCATAAATAAGGCTGACCCTTTCCGGATCAGCCTTATCATTAAATTCCCAATAACTGTTTTTTCTTCGCTGTAAATTCTTCTTCTGTGATGACTCCTGCATCCAAAAGACCTTTGTACTTCTGCAGCTGTTCGATCGTATCGCTCTCAGAAGATTGCTTCTGCTCTTCCAAAGATCCGGTCTCCTGCTTTGCAGCCTGTTTTTTCTCCCCCGCTGTCATCTCTTTGACATTCGGATTCATCAGGTGTGCCAGATTGAGTGCCAGCGTGTGCAGACTCTCTGTTTTATCCTCATAACAGCTTAAAAACGCCTCGACACTTGGACTGTCACTGTCAAAGGAAACTCCGGTCCAATCCCACTTGATATTATCCCAGTAAGGATGGTCGAACGTCAGCTCCACATGGAAGGTATCTGCCGGAGAAGCCACGTCAAAAGATGGTCTTGGATGATACTCATGATAATGGTTATCATCTTTGTCATTTTCCTCATGCATCCGCTCCAGCCGCTCAAACATTTCATATTCCCTCATCTGCATCTGAAACTGTGCGATCTGCGGCTCCAGCTGCTTTACTTTTTCCGGAACTTTACTGTCGTAATGCTTTAATTCCTGATGATTTCCCTCAAATAAAACCCGGCTGTCCTCTAAAATACGGAAAGACTTTAAATTGTCCGCCTGAAATGCGAGTGAATCTTTGTCACAGTTCACACGGAAAAGTCCATGGAAAATATCTAATACCAGATCTCCACCAAACAGTCCAAAATTAAACGAATAGTTTTCCTCGAACTGATCTCTCAATGCCTGATTATCTTCGTAAAACTGAATGTACTGCTTAAAATCATCGATGGTCATCCGATCTGTCCTGCCTTTTGGCAGATAGATTTTTTTATCGCATTCCTTACAGATCGGTGTGTCCTGTATTTTTGTTGCAAGCAGCCGCGGTGTCGGATTCCCGCAGACCGGACATAATTTTTTATTATTACTGAATAATCCCATATTAATCCCCTTTCTGTGACAGATATTCTCTTTTATGAAAGCCAAGAATACCTGCAATTACATTTGTAGGAAACATACCAAGCGCACTGTTTAACTTTGTCACTGAATCGTTGTAGATCAAACGGCTGGTATATACCATGCGCCCATAACATTCCACCGCATCCATACATTTGGTATAGTTTTTATCTGCGCAGAGCAGTGGATTGCGTTCTGCTGCCAGACGGATGCTTTTTACGGTTTCCTCTATCACCTGCTCCTGCTCTGATACCTCCTCAGGTGCGGAGCGAGCAGTGATCACACTTCGTCTGGCTGCTGCACGCTCCATCAGCGGCTGTATGTCATCTGCTGCATATCCTTTCATAAGATCAAGCACTGCAAATAGTGCATCAAAACGTGAGGAAATCTGCACTCCGATCTGATTCATGGCATTTTGTATATTTCCGTCCATCACCGCAAACTTCCGCTGCACGGAGATGATCCAGAGAACAAGTAAAAGCAGGATCAAACCAATAATGACCAAGATTTCCATACCTAACATTTTTTCTTCTTAATCCTCCCTTCTTTTGTGTGCTTATTTTGGCTTTCTCCTTTGTCTGAATCTACAATACACGATTTTCCCCAAAAAATGGACGTACTGTCATGAATCGACCGTAAAATGTATTGAATCGACCATGTCCTTTCTTACTATTCATGTAGTTTATTATATCAAAGAAAAAAACAGACCATCATAAGACAGCCTGCTCTCCATTAAACGCATATTCCATATATGTATTTTTGATTTCCGAACATTTTCCATGCGGAATTGGGATTTCCGCATCATTTACCATTTTGATGGAACGGCTGGAAATATTCTGGATATACTCCATATTCACAAGGAAGGATCGGTGGGGACGGAAAAAATTGCTGTACTGCATCAGCTGTCCTGCCAGATCATCCAGACTCCCTGCGCTTTCCAGAACTGCTCCGTTTTCCAGATGAAATAAAAGTTTTCGTCCCAGCACCTCGCAGTATTCCAGCTGCTGCAGATTGATCCTCGTAATACCGTCTTTACTGCGCAGGATCAGACTGTTCTTCTTTTTCTTCTCACACTCCGCCAGCACCGCATCCATCAGCCGGAAAAAGCTTTCCTCCCAGATCGGTTTCAACTGGTAAAAATAAGCTCCAACCGAATAAGATTCCACCGCAAACTCCGGGGATGAGGTCAGAAAAATAATTTTCATATTCGTGTCATACTGCCGGATCTCTTTTGCCACATCCATGCCATTCTGCCCCGGCATCACGACATCGAGAAATAATATATCCGGTCTTATGCCCTTCTCAATCTCCGTCAGCAGTTCAAACGGACTCTGGAATGCTGCATAGGTAATATCCTCATTCCGTTCTACCCGGTAGCGGTCTAATAATTCGTTCATCTGATGAAGCACTTCCATATCATCATCACAAAACGCGATCTTTATCATAAAATTTTCTTTTCTCCTGCGTAATTATAATATTTCCATACCTCTTGTGATCCATTTTACTGTCACAGGAAGCCTGCAAAATGTTTTTTCCACATATTATTATACTTCACAGAAGGGAAAATGAAAAGCCAATGTCCGCTACCTCCGCAGATCCTCAAATGCTCCATACACATCCAGCGTTCCATACCCCCACGACGGATTCGGATAACTCCTGTCATCCGCCCGGTCTGCGCCGCGGATCAGCATATTTTTGATATCCGCAGAGGACATGAAAATCTGATTTCTTTTTACCAGTCCCCATTCCATGATCTGCGCACATGCCCCGGCTGTGATCGCTGCCGCCGCACTCGTCCCGGTCATGGTCACAAAACGGTTCCGCAGTCCCGGTCCATACACATTCACCGCCGGGGCACAGAAATCCGGCTTTACCTCACCGGAAAGTGTAAATCCCCTGCCCGAGTCCAGATACAGACCGCCATTTGCCACATTGTAGCCACCCGTGCTTATGACTTGCCCTGTGTTACCCGGCACGGTGATCGTATGATTCGGATTTGACCGCAGGAAAAAAACATTTCCACTCGTAAAATTCCGCATGGGAAGCCACATATTGTAATCGCCTGTCACAATGCTCTGCGGATACACGTTGATCGTCCAGATCCCCTGCGCTGCGTTTGAAAAACGTAAATAAATAAGCTGGTTTCCCTGCCGCCTGCCCGTCAGCCGGTAGTCGATGCTGACTCTTGTCTGCTCGAAAATAAAGACAAACTCCTGTCTTCCACCGCTCCGGTAAGGCACTTTTGGCAGCACTTCCCCGGTGGGCGAGCTGACCGATACCGCATAAAGCTCCGGCGCATTTGCCCACATCTCAATGAAAAAGCCCGGCATATTTTCCTCCACCGAGACTTCCACCGATTCGTACTCCATGTCCGGCTGTATTTTTCCAAGAAAATGATGTCTTGCATTCGCCTCGTTTCCTACTGCTGCCACACTGCATCTTTTCCGCCTTCTGGATACAATATCCAGATAAGTTGCCAGTTGTCCGTCCTTGCCACGGTTTCCCATGTTGCTTCCCAGTGCAATGCAGATCACAAGCGGCATATCCCGCTCCTTTGCCAGCCGGTCCAGATAGCTGACTGCCATCATGATATCATTCTCCTGATACGCCGGAACAGAATCCGGTATAAAATAAAATTCCCGCAGATAAGTTTTTGCCTCTTTCAGTTTTACGACTGCGATCTCGGAAAACGGCGCCGCCCCGATAAAATTATCTTCCACATCCTCGCTTCCACATGCCACCCCGGCCACAAAGGTTCCATGTCCATTGGTATCCATGGACGGAACGGTTTCCAGCGGATTTTCTGCCCGGAGTGCGGCATTGATCTGCTCTGTCTTATACTCGGAACCATATGCGATCCCCTCCGGCTTTGTTCCATCCCGGATCGTCTGATCCCAGATGCGGTAAATCCTTGTTGTCCCATCAGAATACTGAAATACCGGATTTCGGTAATCAATCCCGGTATCGATAAATCCGATCATCACGCCCTGCCCTTTCAGTGCGAGTGCCGGCTGCTGCTGTAATTTTAATATCCCCGAAACCTCAAGCGCCGTCTCATCCAGAAGTCCATAGCACTTTGGAACAGAAGCATAGGAATCTGCCGGAAAATCAAATATCCGGAAAAAACTCCTCGGATAAAAATAAGTATCTTTTTCCTCATCGATCCGCTGGATACAATCACTTGAAAGGTCAATCACATCCAAAACATCTTTCGATATGATAAAATCCACATAATCATTGGAATAAATCTTTTCTTCACAGTCAGACATAAAAAACTCCGCACACCTATCTTTACAATAAATGCCGGAGTTTTGTCTTTTATTCCTTTAAATTGCAGGCTTTTCTTCGATCGCTGCGCAGCCGCGCATCGTGATGAGCGGACCGCCCTTTTTCTCTACATAATCTTTTGTGATCGTTACCATGCCGATATTGTCATCCTTCGGGATCTCATACATGATATCTAACATAAAATCTTCGATAATAGAGCGGAGAGCACGCGCTCCTACCTTTTTCTCTTTTGCTTCCTTTGCGATAGAATGAAGCGCATCCTCGTCAAATACAAGCTTTACCTCATCCATGGCAAGCAGCTTCTCATACTGCCTGATGATTGCATTCTTCGGCTCTTTTAAAATACGCACGAGCATATCTTCCGTCAGCGCCTCCAATGTGAACATGACCGGCAGACGTCCTAAAAATTCCGGGATCATACCAAATTTGCGCACATCTTCTGTCGTCACTTTGGAGAGCAGATTCTCGTCATTGTCATACTTATCTTTCAGATCTGCCTTAAATCCAATAGAAGCTTCCTTGTTCAGCCGCTCCTTGATGATATCCTCTAATTCCGGGAATGCACCGCCGCAGATGAAAAGAATGTTCTTCGTGTTCACCATTGTCATCGGAACCATGGCGTTTTTGCTGCTTGCTCCTACCGGCACTTCCACTTCTGCACCTTCTAACAGCTTTAACATTCCCTGCTGAACTGATTCTCCGCTGACATCACGCTGGTTAGTGTTGCGCTTCTTTGCAATCTTGTCAATCTCATCAATAAAAATAATACCGTGCTCTGCACGCTCCACATCATTGTCAGCAGCCGCTAACAGTTTGCTGACTACACTCTCGATATCGTCACCGATATAACCGGCTTCTGTCAGGGAAGTTGCGTCCGTGATGGCAAGCGGCACATCTAATAATCTTGCCAGTGTCTTGACCAGATAAGTCTTACCACTTCCAGTCGGTCCGATCATGAGCATGTTGGATTTTTCGATTTCCACACCGTCCTGCACATCAGAAGCAATTCTCTTGTAATGATTGTAAACTGCTACGGACATGACTTTTTTGGCATGTTCCTGTCCGACCACATACTCATCCAGTGACGCTTTGATCTTATGTGGTGCCGGGATCGCATGAATATCAATCTCCGGCTTTCTCTCCTCTTTTGGTTTCTTTTTCTTGATCTTCTGGCTGTTTGGCATACCGCCCATCATATTTTGCAGATCAGAGAGATTGATCATGCTGATATTAGGCATCTTATCCAGATTCATATTATTAAAACTTCCCATGTTCATCATATCACCCATTGGGAATCCGGTGCCATTCATGCTGTCGAACGTTCTCTGCATACAGTCATGACAGATGGAAATGCTGTTTGGGATCCTGATCATTTTTCCGGCTATATGCTCCGGCCTGTGACAGATGTAGCAGATCTCCTCGTACTCATCATCCTTCTTCTCATCACTCTCCTGTGCATCTGCCGTGGTGTTCACCACTTCCGCACTCTCTGCTTCCGTTGTATGTAAATTATTGTCAGAGGCTGCCGGCTCTTTGTTCTCTTCTCCGTCGATCACCTCTCTGAAATCATTATCTGACATTGAACTCTCCTTAATATCCCTGAAATTGCTTTCTGTTTTCGTCGCCCTCAAAAAATGCGATGGGTTTATTATAATTCAAATAAAAATGAATCACAACTAATTTGGCAAGATTTCATTTTTATTTAAGATATTTTCTTTGAAAAACATACTAATATTTGACCTTCCTAATTTTATGGGTTAGAATACAGCTATACACAAAAAAACCTTCGGAAAGGTGACTCATGTATACAAAAGAAACCTCTTTTAGCAGACGAATGAAACAGGCAGAACAGCATGCTGCCTCACTGCTGCAGCAAATTCTGATCTTCGTTTTGATTTTCCTTGTCATTTTTATGATGGTGCAGATCCAGAATCTACATGGAACTGCCCACGTGGTAAACTATGCCGGTCTTGTGCGCGGAGCCACGCAGCGTGAAGTCAAGCTTGAGATTACCGGAACTGCAGATGACATGCAGATCGAGTATCTGGATAAAATTTTGTCCGGTTTAAAATATGAAGATGGAAATTATAATCTGGTAAGCCTGAAAGATCCTGCTTACCAGCAGTGTCTGGACAATC